>Ga0190284_1000090_pt1 | contig 68926 bp, 56 predicted proteins | sample 48691812_MG_FD_161668 | JGI IMG/M metagenome (GOLD analysis project Ga0190284, IMG submission 161668) | Hydrothermal vent microbial mat bacterial communities from Southern Trench, Guaymas Basin, Mexico - 4869-18-1-2_MG | ecosystem: Environmental > Aquatic > Marine > Hydrothermal vents >...
GGGGGGGACGGGATGCTGCCCTCCGATCCCCGGTGTCATAGAGACCGTCTGCCGTCAGGTAAGTTCCGAGGTCAGAATCTGATTTAACGTCCTGTCAATCAGTCACCTTGGTGTATCGGGCGTTCTATATGATGATAATTATCCGGAGGTCTTGTATTATTTTCGATTACCTCCTTTCGGTAGGAGTTCTTTCATTCGTTCCGTTCTCGTACTCGCCCTGCTTTTAGTGGCCTCGCCGTGTCTCGACTCCGCTACGGTCTTTGTTCCTGATCATTACCCGACGATCCAGGCTGCGATCGATGCCGCGGCGGCCGGCGGCGATACCATCATCGTTCGACCCGGTGTCTACAGGGAGAATATCGACCTCCTGGGAAAAAAAATCCTGGTTCGAAGCGAGCTCGGTCCGAGCGTCACGGCCATCGACGGCAATCGCGCCGGAAGCGTCGTCTCCTTCCGATCGGGAGAAAAGAGATCCACGGTGGTCGATGGATTCCGCATCACCAACGGGTTGGCGGCGTATGGCGGCGGAATATTCTGCGAGAGCAGCCCCAGGATCTGCAACAACCTCGTCGAACAGAACGAGGCAACCGTCTACGGCGGAGGGCTCTTCAGCTACGACGGGAATCCCGAGATCGTGCACAACTGTTTTTCGGACAACGAGGTGAGCAGCCCGGGAGGCCAGGGGGGCGGTCTCTTTTTGGCGGAGGGATGTACTTTTACGAGGGGATCGAACCAATGGTGTCGAATTCGATCCTTCGGAACAACTCCGCCCCGATCGGCAAAGAGGTTGTGGTCGGAGGATCGTTTCTGCTCTCATCGGCCTCGTTCGAATACTGCGACATCGATGGCGGTCAGAGCTCTTTCCAAGCGCTCATCGGGCCTCCTACGCCCGGATCGGCGCTCACCAATCTGATGGTCTTGACCGTCCGATGATCGAGTCCGTTGGTTGATCGCGACGCGGACAGCCGATCGACCGATTCAACATCCCACCATCGCATCAGCACCGCCGGCCAGGTCGGAGACGCGCCGCGGCGGCCGACGCCTTCTACCCTTTTTTTTGAGAGTACGAATTGTTTCGTTGATTACTACGAAGCAATTCGTATATTGTCCGCTCCAGCAGATCTGCCACTAACCGTACCGAGCCGCTGAAGGAATATTCGGAGGTCTGAACATGTCGAGATCCAGAAAGACGGGACCCACCGACGGGGAGCTCGCGATCCTGCGCGTACTCTGGGAGGAGGGACCCAGCACCGTCCGGCAGGTCCATGAAGAGCTCAAGGGCAAGGACGCCGCCGGTTACACGACGACGTTGAAGCTCCTGCAGATCATGGCCGAGAAGGGCCTGGTAGAGCGTGATGAGTCGCAACGATCCCACGTTTACAGCGCCCGGCACAGCGAGGAGATCACGCAGCGGAAGCTCGTGAAGGAGATGCTGGACAAGGCGTTTTCCGGGTCGGCTCACAAGCTGGTGATGCATGCGCTGTCCGCCAAAAATGTCTCCGCCGGAGAGCTTGCGAAGATCCGCGAGCTGCTCGATGAGCTGGAAGGAGGTTCGTGATGAATACCTCCTTCACCTTCATGGCCTCGGCGTTCGTCGACCGGGTGGGGTGGGCACTGCTCCATTCCATCTGGCAGATCGCCCTCATCGCCGGTCTGTTCGGGTTGAGCCACATTGGATGCTGCGACACCGCTCGGCCAACGCCCGGTACCTTGCTGCCGTTGCTGCTCTGGCGGCGATGGTGTTCGTACCGTTGTTTACGCTCTGTTGCCTGCCCCAGGGTGGGTTCGAAAGGCCTGCTGTGCCGTCGATCCCGGGCGGCTATCTTGCAGCGCACTCGAACTCTGGCATCGACATCGCCTTCGAGCGGGACGCTCGAGCCGAGGCTGCGCTACCCGTTCCGGCGGCAGCGGAGCTGGAGCAGCGCGAGCGCCACGCAGAGCCGATGCGTGGCGAGCCGTCGCAGGGCCTGCAGGATGTTGCTCCTCGTGGCACTCGGCGGCGTCGTCTTCACGCACACCGAGGTCATCGCCAACGCTCTCGTGGAGAACGCTGAGGATCGGTTCGCCGGTGGTTACGCTTCGTGCGTGGTCGCGGGTTGAAGGGCGGGCCCTTTGCGGCGACCAACCGCGAGCGGGCGAGCAGATCAAGCTCTCGGGATACCGACAACTGGGATCGAGTTCGATTTACTACACCCTCGAGACCCGATCGGACGGGGACGGCGCCTTCGCTTTCGAACGCGTCCCACCGCTCGAGAACGAGTTCCTCTCCGTCGGCATCAACGGGATCACCAGCAAGGACTACACTCAGGTCGAGACGATCGACCACGAGGCCTTTTTTACCGGCGCGCCGGGAGAGACGGTATTGATGGCCTTGGGAGGGATCCCGCTGATCTTCGGCGATTCCCCGGCATCGAAGGACAACCAGTAACGTGGTTTGCAACCGGTAGGGTTTGCGAGACGTGGAGACGGCTTCGACCTACATACAACAAGAGCAGGCCGTAGAACCGGACGCCCCGTCTACGGCCTGCTCTCACTCGTTAACGGTGTGGTCAATAGACCCACGAAGCGACGACGTTCGTCGCCTGCTGGTCCTGCACGGCCTGCAGCCAGATATCGAGGCCCGCGGTGTTGGGCGGGATCGGCAGGGTCCAACTGGCTTGGCCCAGGAGGTCGCTCTGGACGACTCCACCGGCCTGCGTCGGCCCGGTCAGGCCGAGCATGACGTCCAGTTGAGGCACGTAGGTGGCGCCTGGACCGCGGACGCTGTAGGCCAGGAAAGTGGATTCGTTAGGCTCGCCGTGGGTCACCGTGAAGGTGGCCGGGTTGCCGGCGAGGAGCGGATCGGGGGTGACCTCGAGCGTGATCGCCGGGTGCTCGGTCGGGTAGTGGTAACCGATGTCCACGATGCTCGTGTCCTGAACCGCGTCGGTGCGCGTGGAGCCTTCGAGCAGCGGCCGTGCCGGATTGCCGGCATCGACGCAGGGGCTGAGGAACATGGTCTGGCAGGGGACCTGGATCAGGTGGAAGTCGGCCATGGTGGGATCGAAAAAGGCCGGATTGGCATCGAAGTTGCCGGTGCCGGCGTAGCCGCCTTCTACATCGCAGTAGGTGACCTGCGGATTGCCTCCGAATCCTTCGATCTCGCCGCCGGAATTCTGCCAGAAGATCGACTGGATGATCGCCGGCGAGGAGAAATAGCAGTAGATCCCGCCGCCGATGCCGAGATCGGCCGAGTTGTCGTAGATCGTGTTGTTGATGAGCGTCGGGGAGCACTCGTAACAGTAGACTGCGCCGCCGCGGCTCACCGTGTCCGCCGTCGCGGAGTTCCACGACATCAGGTTGTTCTCGATCCTCGCACGTGACCCCTTCCAGCAGCAGATTGCGCCTCCATATTGAGTCGCCTGGTTACCTATGATTTCGTTGTTTGCGATCGTTGGGGACGCGAAGGCCGAGCAGTAGATCCCGCCGCCTCTGTGGTAGAAAGTACCCGCCCCGTTGCTCGTGATCGTGTTGTTGATGATCGACGGCGAGCAGTATTTGCCGCAGTAGATCCCGCCGCCAAGGTCTGCAAACCCGGCCGTGACGACCAACCCGTCGAGCACCGAGTACAGCCCTTCGCCGCTGTCGAAGGTCACGACGCTTCCCATCTGGTTGCCGTCGACGACGATTTGCCCGGGCGGGCCGTCATACCGGAGGGTGATTGCTTTGCCCATGAAATCGAGGTTTTCGTCGTAGTGTCCAGCCCGCACGAGGATCAGATTGCCGTTATCGGCGGCGTCGATGCCGCTCTGGATGTACCGGAACGGGTTCTGCTCGGTGCCTTCCCAGGGACCGGCGACGTTGGCAGCGTCGACGAAAATCTTCCACCCGTAATCTTGAAAGATCCTGATCTCGGCGGGGGATGCGTTGCGCGGGATGTAGACCAGAGTATCTTGATCGATCTGACAGTCACCCAGAGGGTCGACCAGGTCGTTTTGCGTCTTGACGGCCACGAAGCCTTCGGCGTCGAAGACTTTATATTCCAACTGGAGGGATGTGGGATCGGTATTGCGGAACACGTAGAGAGCTTCGGCATCGCCGAGAACCCAGTTGATCTTGTTGGACGCCCAGTTGTCGTCGAATTCCTGTCTGAGGTTGATGGCGCCGTTGTCGATTCTCGCCGTCAAGGCGGCGTAGATGCCGGCCAGGACGTTGCCGTCGTTGTCGATGACGTTTTTCATGATCCAGTGAAACAGGATCTCGCTGTCGATGAAGAGTTCGAAATGCGACGTGTTCTGTGGTGCCACCCAGTTGGAAGGATGCTGAACGAACCACTCTCCGGGGTAGCTCCCCGTGTAGTCGTAGAGCTCGTCGTGTAGAGCTTCCTTGATGGTTTGGGTGATAGAGCCGTTGTGCATGAAGACAAAAGGTTCGTCGTTCCACTCGAAGAAGAAGGGATGGTTGCCAAAACCGCCCGTTCCAGTGCGGTCGTGAGCCATTACCATGATGGCGCCGTTGGCAGGGTCCATGATGGCGGCATGGGCGGCGTCGAGGGGCGCTGGATTGTTCTGGTAGGGGAACTCGGAGTAGTATAAGTCCGGCTCGTAAGTGATCGCGTCACCATCGGAGTGAATGATGCCATAGCCGTTGAGGTTGAACTGGGAGCGATCGATGATGAAGTCGTAGAAAAAGTCGTCAGGATCATCGAAGGGATCGGGGCCATTCACGATGTTGGCCACCGCGAAACCGTCCATGGCGATCACGGCCGTGAAATCGCAGTTGTGACGGGCGACCTCTGAGGGCGAAATTTCGCTCTCCTGACCGGGGGACTGCGCCGACCGTACCGAGGTTTCGACGGCGGCACGAGCGATGGTGACCGGATCAGGGGGTAAGATTCGCGGCAGGCATATGATCAGCGCTGCCGCGAAGAGAACGGGAAGTACAGCCAGAGTTTTCATGATGGACCTCCTGAAAAAACTATCGGGACGATCGATGGGGCTTCGAATCGGGAAGCCGGGTTTCGGGGAGAAATGGAATCTGCGCTTCGACCTTAGGGCGCATTTCGGAGGGGCATGGGCCGGCGAAAAATATAAAAAATGCCCTCATCGAGCTGTGAGCTCAGGGCAGGATAGGTCGTTCATCACACTGGCGTTTGGGCCAGGCGGATTCCGCGGTGGGGGGGGGGAGGAAGTGGCGTGGATCGAGTATCACCGGCCTGGGACACTCTCTCAGGTTAGTATCCCAGGCCGGTGATCGCGGGCCAAGATGCCGGAATAGATCTCTATGGAACCTCTCAGCGCAAACGCTGCCAGTCCCAGCCGTGCAGGAATTCTTCCATCTCTTTCCAGAGCGCTTCCAGATCGCAACGCATGACGATGAGGTCCTGTTTCTGCCCGTGGCGGTCCTTGACGTAGTCGGGCATCACGATCTCCTCGTGGAAGCCGAGCTTGCGGAAGATGGCACGTGCCCCTTTCTGCGGGCGCATCATCTTGACGACGATCTCCTCGACCTTGTCGGCCGCGGCCAGCGCATAGAGCTCTCGCGCCATGAGGAGCCCCAAGCCTTTGCGTTGGTATGGCCGTGCCACGATCAGCCTCAGCTCGGCAACGTGCTCCTTCCACTCGTGCCCCTCTAATTCCAGGGCGCCGTCGGCTACGATCTCATCGCCGACGACGGCAACGATGCGCTTGACCCTGCCGGCGTCGATATCCCTGAAACGGCGTTGGATATATTCCTTGCGTATCACATCTGTTCGCAGGAAGAGCCGATCTTCCTCGGGCAGGGCATGAAAGAAAGCCAGCGACTTCTCGAGCTCATCCCTAATCATCGGTCGTATGAGTACCGTGCTGCCGTCCTTCAACTCCACTGTTTTGTCCATCAGATATTTTCCTTTCTCGGTCGCAGCCGAACCGGCTCTTTCAACATGCTGCTCGAGCGGCAGATAAACCGGTGGGTGTGTACATCTTTGGTGTTCCCGTCTCGGCAGTGTTTCGCCGTTAACATTATATGTCGGTTGAAAGATTTTCGATTCAGAAAATTTCCAGTGCTTCTCTGCACAAAGCTTTCTTGACTTCTCAGCGGATCTTGGAATAACTTCTTCTACTCTCATACCTGTCAGAGATTTGGAATATCGAAGACCAAGAGATCATCAAGGAGGCATATTATGCGCCTGGTGTTTGTTCTCAGTCTTACACTCGCCCTGACTTCTTTTGCGATCGCCGCGACGATATTCGTTCCCGATGACCATTCTCTGATTCAGGATGCCATCAACGCGTCCTATGATGGTGACACGGTCATCGTCCGGGCAGGGACCTACTATGAGAACATCGATTTCCGCGAAAAGAAGATAACCGTCCTTGGCGAGCAGGGACCTGCCGCGACGATTGTCGACGGCAGGGACGGTCTGGGATGCGCCGTTTACGGTGGCGATGCCGTAGGCTCCATTGTCAACGCGACCATCGCATATAACTCTTCGGGTATCTACAGCTTCAACGGGACGGTCATCAACTCTGTCATCTACTCCAACGCCACCGGCCAGATCGAGGGCGGCAGCCCCGTTGTGACCTATTGCGATGTGGAAGGCAGCTACGTCGGCACAGGCAACATCGACGAGGACCCGCGGTTCATCCCCCGGATTCCCTTCGGGGAGTATTTCCTCGAGCAAGACCCCTGCCAGCAAGGTGCCGTCAATCAATGCGTGGACGGTGGAGATCCAGCGTCGGATCTCATCACCGGAACCACCCGAACCGATCTGGTTCTGGATGATCAATCTGTCGACCTGGGATACCACTATCCAGGTGTCATCCAGGTGCCCGCCGATTTCGCCACGATTCAGGAACTGCATCATCACGGCCAATGACACCGGTATCCTATCCGACGATGGCGGCGGGATCCTGCGCCTCCACTGGGACAGCGTCAGCAGCTACATCTATTCCCACGTGGACACGCCGATGTTTCTGAACTTCAGCGGGTTCCTGGACGCCAAGGGCCGGGGGCTTGCTGTCTTCAATACCGTTGGACCGCTCAATCTGTCCTATGCGGGCGAAACCATCAGCTTTGCCTGTGTGTTGATCGATCCCTTCGAGTTGACCTCGAACCCGGTCGACATCGATTTTCAGCAATGACCCGCGCGATCCTGGTCGAGAGCACTCCAGGTCGACAGCGTCGATCAGGTCGCGACGGAAACACTTTCGATTATTCTGCACCGGCGAGTATGTCAAGTATGAAAGCATACTCGAACGCCGTCTGCGCGTAGCGCTGAGTGCGGCCCGAGGCGCCGCTGTGACCGGCGTTCATGTTCGTCTTCAAGAGCAGGCGGTTCGAGCCGGTCGCGGTGCTGCGCAGCTTGGCCACCCATTTAGCCGGCTCCCAGTACTGCACCCAGGGATCGTGAAGGCTCGTCGTGACCAGCAGGTGGGGATATTCCACGGCGGCTACACTGTCGTAAGGCGAGTAGGAGAGCATGTAATCGTAGTAGGTCTCGTCGTTCGGGTTGCCCCACTCGTCGTATTCGCTGGTGGTAAGAGGAATGCTCTCATCGAGCATTGTAGTGACCACGTCCACGAACGGAACTTGCGCGATCACGCCTTTAAAAAGATCGGGGCGCATGTGAAACACCGCTCCCACGAGCAGGCCGCCGGCGCTCGCACCCATGGCGAAGAGCTTGTGCGTGCCGGTATAACCAGCGTTGCAGAGGTACTCGGCGCAGTCGATGAAGTCGGTGAAGGTGTTCTTCTTGTTGAGCAGCCGGCCGGCCTCGTACCAGCGGCGCCCCATCTCCTGGCCGCCGCGAACGTGCGCGATGGCGTAGACAAAGCCACGATCGACGAGGCTCAGAACGTCGGCGTCGAACGCGGCGTCCATGCTGGCGCCGTAGGAACCGTAGCCGTAGAGCAGCAACGGATTCTCGCCGTTCAGCTCTGTGCCCCGCCGGTAGAAGAGAGAGATCGGCACGGCGGTTCCGTCGCGGGCTTCGGCCTCGAGCCTCTCGGTGACATAGCCGGCCGGGTTAAAGCCGCCCAAAACCTCGTCGCGTTTCAAAAGGGTCTTTTTCGCAGTGGACATATCGAAGTCGTAGGTCGACTCCGGCGTGACCAGGGATGTATAGACATAGCGCAGCAGGGACGTTTCGGACGAAGGATTCGGTCCGAGGTGGGCCTCGTAAGCCGGATCCTCGAAATCGATCTCGTGTTCATCACCTTCCGACCAGGGAATGATCCGTAGACGCACCAATCCCTCGCGCCGCTCGAAGAGGACGAGGTAGTTGCGGAAGGCTTCGAATCCCTGCAGTAAAACGTCTTCGCGGTGGGGGACCAGTTCGCGCCAGGTTTCCTCGGCGGGGCCTTCGGCGGTGACTTCGACGAGGCGGAAATTCGCCGCGTGCCGGTTGGTGCGGATCAGAAAGCGGCCATCGAAATGGTCCGCCGCATACTCGTGGCCGTCCTTGCGGGCCAGGAGAACTCTGACGTCGCTCTCCGGAGCACCGGCATCGACGTAGAGGACCTCGTCGCTATCGGTCTGCGAGGCGTGGATCAGGATGTAGCGCTCCGATCGGGACTTGCTGATCCGAACACTGAACTCCTCGTCCCGCTCGTCGTAGACGATCGGATCCTCGGCTGGATCGGTTCCGATGACATGGCGGTAGACCCGGTGGGGGCGTAGCGAGATCGGATCCTGGCGCGTGTAGAAGAGGGTCTTGTTGTCGTTGGCCCAGACCAGATTGCCATTGACCGCGGAGATCGTTTCCGCGAGGGTCTTGCCGCTCGAGAGCTCCAGGAAGTAGATCGTGTAGATCACCCGGCCACGCGTGTCGAGAGCATAAGCCAGAATGTCTTGGCTGGAGCTGATGGCGAGGTCGTAAGGGGAGAGACCGCGCAGGGAGAGGAACTCATGGCCCTCGGCTAGCTGATTGGCGTCGAGTAATATTACTTCGGAAGTGTTCATCGAGCCGCGTCGACGGCAGTAGAGCGGGTAGTCGCGGCCTTCTTCGAAACGGGTGTAGTAGTAGAAATCACCCTTCTTGAACGGGACGCTCTCGTCGCTTTGCTTGATGCGGCCTTTGATCTCCGCAAACAGCTCCTTTTGCAGGACTTCCGTGTGGGCCATGACCGCGCCGGTATACGTGTTCTCGGACTCGAGGTAGGCAGTCACCTCGGGATTCTGACGCTCTCGCAACCAGTAGTAGTAATCCGTGCGCCGGTGCCCGTGTTTCTCCAACTCGTAGGCGATCCGCTTGGCTTGCGGCGGTTGCGGCATCGTCGCCATGTCGCTGTCCGCGATTTTCCGGCATCCGAACGTGAACGCCAGTGCCACCATAATGAGTGCCAGACGTGTCAAGGGCATGATCTAGGACCTTTCTCTTTGTACTCCGATCTCATGCAAAAATCCGCATCCAAGCATGTCAACATATATCGATGCATCGAAACCTTTTATTATCGACAAGTCCTATCCAATTATCTAAAATCTCTATGTCGCCACTGGAAATGGATCGACTTCAACAAAATGGCTAAAAAAATAATGGCGGAACGATTCGGATATTGCAACGCGACTCTGGTGAACGAACCGCTAATTCCGAGTTTTTCTTTGAAAACATTCGATGAATCGACTACTATCTTTGTCGATCAGAGGTAATCAGTCGAAAAGAGTCCACCCATGTCGAACATCTGGTCGCGATCCAAAGCCCGATTTCGACTTTTGTACAGACAATGTGTCAGTGAAGCATAAGAGTTTGATGATATAAATTAAAAGAGATGCAAAGTCCCAAAGCAATACCTACTATTGTGATATGAAATACCCATAAAAATACATCTTTATGATTTTTTGACAGCCTATTCAATTGATAAACCATCGATCTGCTCGCGAGGGCGGTCGGGATTTCCCTCGCTTCAGGTCTTATTTTATTGGGCGCCGAAAATAGTGATACAAGGAGGGTTCTCATGAAGTGGTCGAAGTTTTTGAATGGTTTCGTGTTTTTGATCATACTCGCGGTATTTATATCGTTTCCATTTTCGAACCTCGCCACCGGAGGATCCACTCAATCCGATCCTGAGGAGATCTGGCACGGAGATACTGTCAGCGAGACCCTGGAAACTGATTTAGTCGGGCCCGATGGAGGCACACCCGAAACCGGTCAGAACCCGCTCAATCCTGTTCCCGATGCGGTGCCGCTCGGCGTGGGTTATGGTTCGATTTACAAGGGAGATGTGTTCAAGTTCTATTTGAACGAGCTCAACCTCGAGCGATCGAAAATCTATGTGTTCTGGGAAGACGTCGAACCCCAGAACAATCAATACAATTTCAACTACGTCGATGCCTATATCAGCCAATTGGATCCTGGAGACGAGGCCATGATCTCGGTCTTCACGTCGTCTAGTTGGGGAGCTGAAGGTGTCGGCAAGGGGTATCCGCCCCTCGATTACAACGAGTATTACACTTTTATCTACGACTTGGTGAGCCGCACCAACGGTATGGTCAAATACTGGCAGCGGGATGCGGAACCCTTCACTCCCATGCACTGGGCCAAGGAAAAATGTATCGAGTATGTGACAACACAGATGTACTTTTATCAGGCGGTCAAGGCGGCCAATCCCGATGCCGAGATCATCGGGATCGGGCATAGCGGCTGCTTTTCGGGCGACAGACCTGGAGGTGCCCCCTACATCGAATATGTCATGCTTCACGCGCAGGACTACTTCGATATGGTCGACGTCCGGCTCTACAGGAATCACTACAATATTCCGGTGCGTATCGGCTGGTTCAGGGACAAGATGGTGGAATTCGGGTACAGCAAACCGATCGTGACCACCGAATACGGCGGACCTCATCCCTATCAGTTCGACGGATTCAATGAGATGATTGCGATCATCGAAGCCGTGACCGGGGGAGTTCGGACGTCCGAAAACCTCGTCATGGCCTGGGCATATCTGGTTGACAATCTTCATCTCCTGACGCCGCAGATGCAGATGTTCTTCCTCGGCTGCAGTCCCGAGCTGGAGGCCAAGCTCGAGCGCATTCAGACGAGAGATTTCGTCCAACGCACCCTCCTGGTGTTGGCTTCCGAAGTGGAGCTTCTGTGGTATTTCAATCTGAAGGGAAGATGGCACCCGCAGCTCGGGCCTCATCCTTTCTTTGGAAAGCTGTCGCTGGTATCCCATAACAGCACCGACAGACGATTGCCTTTCTACACCATGCAAAAAATGGTGCAGAAAATCGGCGGCTACGTCTCCAACGAGTTCATCGACGTAGGAGATCCCAATTTGTTTCTGTTCCGCATCTCGCGGGAGGGCCAGGGTGATATCTACGTAGCATGGGAAATGCGTAATATATTCGAAGGGGAAACCATGCCTGCCAGCCCCTTCACGTGGACGTTCCCCTGGGATTCCGTGAGAATCACCGACTTCTTCGAGAGAGACGAGGTGGTGCACATCCAGCCTCAGGGCGATGCGATTTTTGATATCACCGACACTCCTGTCTTCATCGAGGAGTATATCGCTGAACCTTGATTTTGCCGCAGCGGGCGGTGCTCTCCAGCCGGGTATCGCCGCATATCGGTTCTTCGGAGAGATCGAATCCGTTTATGATGAATAAAAGCCAGGGGGGCGCAGTCATGCAGCAGCGCCCCCCCTTGGCTTTCTAAGGCCACGATACACACGGTACGAGCGCTCTCATCGGCGCGCCCTCCAACACCCACCTCATTATCTGCCGGTACGCCGCGGCTGAACCCAACGGCTTTGCGATCACCGCGCGGATGACGAGAGCATGTAGACGGCGAAAGAAGCAAGCCAGTGCTCGCCTTCGTAGTGTCCGCTCGCGATGTGGGGTAGAGTCGCCTCAGCATGCCGCCGAGCGGATTCTAGCAGCCTCGTTTGCGATGGGTGGTCCGCCGGCAGAGCCGAGGCGATCCCCTCGAGACACCAGGCTCGGCTCAGATTGAGCCCATCGAGATGGACGATCTTGGGGTCGCTCCGATCGGAGACATGAGCCGGTTCGAGGAGGTTTTGCGGCGCGCCTTCGTTGATCCGTGGCATAAATTCACGAAACCAGGTCCCGAACTCCTGCCTGTCTAAAACACGACGCATCAGGTCCGCTTCCATGAGAGCGGGAGAAAAGAAGTCATCACCATCCGGCTCCCATGCCGCCGCCGCGTAGGCGCGATCGGATCCGTAGTAGTCCCCTGCACGCTCGACAACCATATCGATCAGGGATTTCTCGTTCAGAGCCTGGGCATAGTCGAGGGCAAAGGCCAGGGCGAAGGCCGTGTTGGCGTGGACACCCCGCCGTATGGGATAGGTTTGCCTGGGTAAAAATTCGAGGAAGCGGGCAACCATGGCCTCGGCGAGCGGTTTGAGGTTTTGCGACCATGACCTGCCGTCAGCATCGTTCCAGCCGTGCAGTTCTTCGGCGAGCTTGAGCAGCCAGGCCCAGCCGTAGGTGCGTTCGAAGGATTTTCGGTTGCCTTGTTTGAGGTACGCCACCTCGGCGAGAATATTTTCGGCGGAGAGATTGTGGTTCAGAGCTGCGCGGATCTCCGCTGATTGCGGAAGATCGGGGAAGAGCTTCAAGATACGAACGAGCATCCAGTGTCCGTGGACCGCGGAGTGCCAGTCGAAGCAGCCGTAGAAGGCTGGATGGAGAGCCGCCGGGCTCTGGACCTCGCTGGTGTCGTTCATGACGTGATCCAGCTTGTTGGGGTACTCCCTCGAGATTCCTTTCAGAGCCAGCCGAGCATAGTGGGACGCCGCAGGGGCATCGAAAGAGAATCGCTGCACTGTCCGCTCGCTTTCCTCCGACTCCGGCGGGGTCGCTCGATCGGCCTCTCCACAGGAGAGCAGGCCGAAGCTGATAAAAAACACCGGAACGAGTTGGGCTATCCAGGAAAAATTGTGCATGTCTCCTCCAGGTTGATCTGCGATCGGTATCTAGCAGCCAGAGTACGATCAGAAAGGGTCTCAACCTTCGATCGGGCCGTTGATCGGCCGGTCGAGAGCCGAACGACGAGGATAGGCCATGAGAGGGCGCCGGCTCAAGAAGAATGTGCCAGGAGCGATCCGGCACGGCAACCCTGTGGTTCCCCACCATGACGCAGAAGACAAAGCACTCGCACGCCAAATAAACGATCATCAGGCGATGGATCGTGGGTGGATAAGCGGTTTTTTGATACGGCGAGATTGAGTCGCAGAGGTATGAGGGTTCGACACCATCATCTATGAGGTTTCGGGTATCATCGGCGGCGGTGGCTTCTCCCTCGCCATCAGTCCTGATCCCCTGCTAGGCGGCCAGTCTGGAACCTTTACGGTGACCAACGGTAATTCGAACGTGGCGACCTTCTTGGCGTACAGCGTCACCGGGCAGGGAAGCACCTTTGTCCCGATGCTCAACGTCACGGTCGATCTGGCCAGCCCTAAGAAAGGAGCCGGCCGCACTATCAGTGACCCCAGCGGCAACGTGGTCTGGACTCGGCCTATCCCCAATGTGAGCGGAGTTCCCGTTTGGCTGCAGGCCGTTCAGTACGGACAAGCTTCGAATCTGATTGCCACGAGCATCCAGTAGGACGATCAGATGACTGATTACCACTGAGTCGCCGGGATTTTCTCCCCCCGACCGGTTCGGTGTTGACAACACAACAAGCCTGCTCCTGGAAGGAAGTTGGCTTGTTGTCGATAGATGGGATGTGATCTCGAGGACCCGCTGCCCTCGACAAATCGTAAGTTGCTTCGGATCGCCTCGCTGCCTACCTCTGCTGTTCGGCGGTCTATCGATCGTCGATTGAAATTTTCGAAAGGAGGCTGGAGAGCAAGAACGAGGCGACCATCGTCAAGACCACAGACGCCGCGAAGAGGTAGAGTCCATAGTGTACCTCCACATCGGCGATCGCCCCGAGCCGTATCGATACGATCAGCACGGCTGCCACAAAAACATCCAGCATCGACCATTTCCCATACTGAACGATCACCTCGAGGTACTTCTTCAGCCTGGCGGTTTCGCCGGTTCCGCAAAAGAGAACGCGTAAAATGAAGACGATCTTGATCAACGGCAGAAGGATACTGAACGAGAGGATCATGAGGAAGAGCACCGGGTAGCCTTCGGCGAAGAGCTCGAGGAGCCCCGAAAAGAGCGACACCTGGTTGGAGAATATAAAGAACTTTCTGAATGTTAACATCGGGGCGAAGACGCCTACCGCAAGCAAGAGCGCCGCCAGGACGAGAACCACAAAAATACACCAGCTACGACCTGGCATCGTGCCAAAGAGGGATCCCGGCTGTGCGAGGGTTTCCGGATCTCCCGTCGTTTTGTTCGTCGAATTCTGTTTCAAAAGCTTCACCCTACGGCTGCAATTACCATTGATCGAGCTGTACGATTTTATTCCGCTTTGTAGTTGTTCCAGACCGAGAAGTCAATCGACATGCAGGATTCGGACGGTGCGCGGTCGTGCGGGAGCGGATGGTGGCGGGAGAGAGTTGACTGCTTGGTTTCACTGTAGTCGAAGCTGACTGGGGGGGGGCGGTTGGCGGGGGATGAGAGTGCCTTTACATGGTGTGGTTGTGGCCGGCACCTCGATCGGGTAAGATCGCAAGCGTCGCCGCCGCACGCTGTCGGGGTGGAGATCGGATTTCACAGAGATCGCCTCGGCGTGGTATTGTTCGGCTCTTCTTGGTCTGCTTTTGGAGGAGGAGAGAGATGAATCCGATTCGGATCGGTGGAAAGGTAGTCGCGGCTGTTCTGCTCGTCGCCTTTCTCATCACAGGTCGTGGCTCGGCACAGGGTTTCGATCAGGTGGAGATCCGCACGACTCCCTTGTCGGGCGGCGTGTTCATGCTCGAGGGAGCCGGCGGCAATCTCGGTGTTCTGGCGGGTGAGGGCGGAGTTCTGCTCATCGATGCTCAATACGCCCCTCTCACCGAAAAGATCCGCAAGGCCGTTGGTGATATCAGCAAACAGCAGATACGTTTTGTCATCAACACTCACTGGCACATGGACCACACCGGCGGAAACCTCAACATGGCGAGCGCAGGGGCTCTGATCGTTGCTCACGACAACGTCCACCAGCGGTTGAGCCACGATCAGTTCATATCTTCTTTCAAACGCAAGGTGCCCGCCTCTCCCAAAGAGGCACGACCCGTGCTGACCTTCAACGATACCATGACCCTGCATCTCTACGATGAAGAGGTCCAACTCATTTACACGAAGCCGGCGCATACCGACGGCGACACGATCGTCAGATTCACCAAGGCCAATGTCGTACACATGGGCGACATCTATTTCTGCGGCCTCTATCCCTTCATCGATCTGTCGAGCGGCGGCTCAGTCGACGGAGTGATCGCCGCTGTCGAGAGAACGCTCGAATTCATCGATGACGACACGCAGCTCATTCCCGGTCATGGTCGGCTTTCCAAGCGCGATGAACTCGTCGAATACCTGGCGATGCTGCGATCGATCCGCGACGCTGTTGCATCCCTGATCAGAGAGGGGCAGAGCAGGCAGGAGGTCATCGCCGCAAAGCCGTCGGCGCCATTCGACAGCCGCTGGGGCAAGGGATTCCTGAGTCCGGACCAGTTCGTCGGCATCGTCTACAACGGACTGGCGGGGCCGGCCGCCGCAACTGGTGGTTCCGGGGATTGAACGGCTGGCGAAGGGTACACTCGAGGATCGAAGAGGCCGGCGAAGCTGGAGCCTGGGATGCTCACGTTTGCGGCGCACATGACCAGGCAGGGTGTATGGTCGAGCTTCTCTGAAATTGGTGATGATGCTGCCGCGGAAATCGAAATGGGGCGCCCTTATCGAGCGCCCCATCGCTGTTCGGGTCAGTCGAGGGATCAGAGAACGGTCACTGTAACGATATCGGTGATCTGGCCCAGCGTGGGCGGCGTGGTTCCAAGGTTGAAACCGACACCCACGCAATGCAGGACCGTGCCTGGAGGCAGGCTTCCGGGAAAGGGGAAGTTCGACGTGCTGCCGGCGCCGCCGGTGATAGACGACGAGAGCAGACCGGGAATCCTGTTGAGCGAAAGGCTGAGAATGTTGTCATTCTGCAGGCCCGTCTCGCGGTTGTCGCCGAAGGGGAGGGTGAAGCTGTCCGTGCCGCCGGAGATGAGCACACCGAAGAACGGCTCGTTCTTCGAGTAGTTGTTCAGATCGAAATGAACCGGATTACCGACGCTGAAGACGCCCACGGGGATTACGGTCTGAGGCCGGTAGCCGCCGGCGTAGACGTTGTTCTGGCCGAGGTCGTCGGAGAGCCAGGCACAGATCAGGTTGTCGTAGAGCAGATTATAGGTGATCTCGGTAAAGTCGACGTCACCGGTGTTGTCCGACACAACCAGGCTGCTGCTCCAGGTGGCGCCTTTGTCGAGCGAATAGGCCGATTCGGCCACGTTGGGGAAGGTGCCATTCGACCAGGCAAGAGCCACAATCGGACCACCGGCGTCACCGCCGCCGGCGAACCTGGGAAAGCCACCGCCGGTCGTGGAGAGCGAAAATTCGACCCAAGTTACACCACCATCAGTCGAGGAAGCCACGTAGATCTCATCCGCGCCGGTGCGATTGTCGTCCCAGGCGACGACAAGGGTTCCGTCGTCGTTGACGAGCACCTCGGCGGCGTCGACGTCATCGACACCTGCGACGTATCCGCCGATGAGCACGTCGGCCGGCAGCCAGGTGGCAGTATGATCGTTGGAGATGTTGACCCGCACCTCTTCGCTAGTCAAGCCGGTGCGTTCTTCCTGCCAGCCTACGATGACCGTGAAGCCTGTCGGGGGACCGATCATGGCCACGCTCACGTCGCCATCGGCATCGGTGGTTCCACCGACCACGCCGTTGTTCACCCGGAAGTCTGTGGGGTGGACCCAGCTCGTGCCCGCGGTGTGGCTGTGATTGATCCAGACGTCGTCGAAGGATCCGCTTCCGCTGATGCGGTTATCCTGCCAAATGACGGTGAGATGGGGGCCTGAGGCCGCCAGGTCGATGAAATCGACATCCGCAGCACCGGGGAGGATCCCCTGGGGAACGGCGACTGGCGCGTTGAAGGTCGCGCCGCCATCGGTCGAGTTGACCAGATAGAGTTCCTCGTTTGGCGAGGCGGCGGTGGGATCTACGGAGATCAGGATATGGACATAGATCGGCGAACCGGTGGAAGCGGGGGTTGCCACCATACGCCAGTCGCGGACGGCGCCGACTCCGGCGGGGTAGGCCTTGTTGATCAGGACCTCACCGGCCCAGGTGGAGCCGCCATCGGTGGAGACGTTGAAGAAGAGATCTTCGTTGCTGACGCCGTTACGCTCGTCCTCCCAGCAGGCGAAGACGTTGTTGCCGACCACGGCCACGCTGTCGTTCTGCGTGTACTTCGCCGCGGCAGTCACGTCTGAGTCGATGCGCAGCGGTGTGGACCAGGTGATTCCACGCCCATCGGAGACCGACACGTAAACGCCATTGAGGCCTTCATTGTTGAACACGATGGCGCTCAAGTCCCCATCTGAGGCCACGGCAGGAGCATTGCTCTCGAGGGTAAGACCGACATCGATCTGGGTCGAGGGACGGGGATTCTGAGCGTGTGCCGGGACAGCGACCAAGCATACTAAACTCAACACGATGGAAACGATCAGTAATACACGCATACGATCCTCCTTTTCACCTTTCTTGTTGAAGTTGGATTGTAGAGGGTATTGGAACGCGTCGGGATTCCGGTTGGATTCCGGCTCGACTACACCGGCACCGAAGATCGTCATTCCCCCTGCCCGATCTAAAAGACCGCTAGAAAAGAAATTAGAGTATGATGCCTTCTTCTCTTACTGGATTCATACCTAGTATCAGCAGACCGTTGACGCGATGACGCGCGCCTTCCGGCTTTTTCCACGGTCTGTTTGCGGGTTTCGGGGATACAGCTTTTTTTAGAGAAGCGGCTCTCGCCAGGTTCGGTTTGAAACCTCGATGTTGCTGAGAGACTTCTACTAAATGGTGCTTTTCTCGTTGCCTGAAATCAGTTCGGATCCCTTCGGAAACTACTTAACGCGCATTATATAGCGCGAAGTCTATAAGAGAAGTGTTTATTTTGGAAAAAGATCAGGTGAGGGAAATACCGCAATGGCGTATGATTCGGTCTTGCAGGTGGAAGGAAACCGAGGATACGCGTAACGAGTAGCCAAAGATTTTGGACCTAACTCAACGTCTGGATCTCTCGAAATCCGGTGAGAGGCCCAAGAAGGTTGAGGATAGCATGGGGAGGAGAGATTGGGGATAGAGGAACTCTCTACGGCGGAAGAAATTTCATGCGCTGCGACCCGATACCGGATCGAAGTCGCCGGTTCAACGCGGAATCAGTGAAGCGGCCTCCGGGGCCACATTTCGCGGCATATTCTGACCGATCCCACCGCTCCCAAGAACATTCCGACTCCGTAGACCATGAAACAAAATACGTTCAGCCACTGGATTTCCAGGACTGTCTCGGAGACACTGATGAGCACGACGAGTGGAAGTGAACAGATATACATGAAACCGACGGTCATGACGGGAAACAAGAGCGCAATGATCGCGAACTTGGTAACCAGTGTTTCGTGTCTACTCACAGACATCGGACCCCTCCGTATGTGAAATAGGAGCACCATGAGGCTCGTTGATCGTCAGAAAAAGAACCGATGATTTACGCCTTTTCATTCAGCAACTACTCTGTTTTTTAATATCTTGAGAGCTCAATCTGGTAACAATGGGATTTCAGCAATTATCCGGTCTTCGACGGCTGCGTCCGGACCTCGCGGTATGTCGAGGTACGCGATGGAACTCGGCTCGCCGTGGACATCTTCCGCCCGGCCCTCGAGGGGCGCGTGACGGCGCAACCCCTTCCCGCTATCTGAACACATCACCGCTACCACCGCGCATCGCGGGTATCGAACCAGCAAATCACCATCATCGAGGCCTAACCCTGGCTCGAGGAGATCGCCCTCCACGGATATATTCTGATGGCGGTGGACATCCGCGGCTGCGGGGCGTCATTTGGCACCTGGCAGGGACTCTTCACCGAGGCGGAGACGCGCGATGCCTACGACATCACCGAGTGGTTGGCGGCTCAACCCTGGTGCGACGGTCAGATCGGCATGTTCGGCGGCTCTTACCCGGGCATCACCCAGTACATGGCCGCCGGCACCCAGCAGCCGCACCTGAGGGCGATCGTGCCTCAGATGGCGCTCTTCGATCTCTACGACTGTCTCTATGCGGGCGGCATTTACCACCACGATCTGATGCATAAGTGGGGCGACATCGTGAAAAGCCTGGATCGCTCATCCCCTGCGACGAAGAGGGGCGGTGAGAGCTCCAATCCCCGGGACGTCATGAACGCGCTGCCCGTCGACGGAGAGCAGAGGGCGAGCCTGCTGGATGAAGCCCTGTTGGATCACGGTGCGAACCGCGATATCGTGACGATGATGAAACCGCTGTCCTTTCGAGCTCGACCTGATGCCCACAATCTTAGCGAAGAGATCGTATCTGGAAGAGAGGAAATGCTTTGCGAGGCGATCGCCGGCGCCCTCTCCAGGGGTAGTTGCGCCCTGATCGGCGTCACCCAGGTGCAGGCAACGCGTCACTTTTCTCCTTTCGTGATGGGGGCTCTGCGTCCTGTCTGCGGCGAGCAGCCCGTCCTTTTTGGAGGTCCCGACTGTTTCCCGCATCAGCACGGTAAGGCGTATTTCGACCTCCCGTCGGCCCCCGACATTCTTCTACAGGGGGAAGCCGAGATCGCCCTGCCCGAATTTCTGAAAGGATTCGAGAAGACGGGCACAGTCGCGACCGACGTGCCGGGATTCGTCTTTCCCGCACGGGGCAGCAATCTCACAGACAACGGACCCGCGGTGGTCCCCGCGCTGAAACGTTTCCCCTTCAGCGCCGATTACTCGATCTTCACCCGCGACGGTTCTTCTCCCTACCGTCCCGTACTCTCTACATTCACGAGCCGCGGCTGCGTCAACCGTTGCGCCTTCTGCAACGAGTGGTCGAACTTCAAACCATACCGCCGCCGCAAGATAGAGGACGTCGTCAGCGAGGTCGAGAAGAACGCCGGCATCATCGCCAGCCTTGCTCCCGGCAAGCGCAGGAAGATCTTCGGCGTCCTGCCGTGGAAGAAGCGGAAAGTCGTCGGCACGCGACCGAATGACAAGAGAATTACCCTTGGATTCGTCGAATCGAACATCAACACATCGGCGCGTAACTTGGAGAAATTCTGCACTGTTCTCGAGAAAAAACAGCTCAACTTGACGTGGAACGCCATGGGCTGCTTTCGTGTGGAACTATCCACCGGTCAGTTCGCCGGCATGGTCCGCTCGGGCTGCAGGAACATCATGTGGGGGCTGGAGAGCGCCAGTCAGCGCACGATCGATGTCATGGGTAAAAATTTTGACATCGACAAAGCCCGGTCGCAGATCGCTCGGGCCCGTGCAGCGGGGATCGAGAGTCGCCTCCCGATCCTCAATGGATTTCCCGGTGAGTTCACTCCTGATTTTCTAACCACCGCCGCCTTCATTCTCAAATACCGCGACGAAAACGATATCCTTTTCACCTATTCGAACGCCTGTGAAACGAAAGCGAAGTCCTATCTCTACGACTATCCCGACGATTTCCTCCTCGAGAACAGGCTCCCATCCGATTTTGAGCTTCGCGATGGGATGAACAACAGGCCTCTTCGCGAGCTGCGCATGTGCCTCTCCATGTTGCTTATCCGATCGTCGCGACGGATTCATCAGTTTGACGCCGTCGGAGAACTGAAGCGGAAGGTCGACTTCAATGACTTCGCCGTGGCGGTGGAACTGGCGCGCCTCATTCATATGTTGGGAATGCTGAACGGCGACGGGAAAGGCGCCACCAATTTTCTGCGAGAAGAGCTGCCCGCAGGGGAAGGAGCGTCTTCGGATTTTTCCTGCCAGGTAGAGTCTTTCACGACGGATCGATGTGGTCCCGATGCGGATCGAACCGCCTTCCTCGAACACGTCATTCCCGGCGTCCCGCTGCGGGCTTGGTTTAACTCCGACAAGAATGAACCCGACAGGAAAGACAGCATCATCAGACGACTCGATGACCAGTTCTCCTTGCTCTCGAAAAAGATTACCAGCGAGGGCAGGATCGACTTCAAGCGTTTCAGGGAGTCCCTCTATTCTCTCGACCGATACGAGGAAAGGCGGGAAACACCGCCTGGATACGTTCTCGACGCGGTACGGCCCAGCCTCTGCGACAGGGGACGCTTTGTCATCTTCGAGGGTCGTGCCATCGACAAACGCAATAGCTCCACCTTCAGCCGACTCGAGGCACGGGCTGGGAGTTCGTTTTTCGACGTCCATTACGGTATCGACCACGCCACAGCGGGTAAGGACGTCCCCGACTCGACCGGCTTCTGGGGAAAGGTAAAAGCGGTGGACCTGCAGGAAACGGGTTTGATTCTCCGGGCAATCGCGCGGGACGGAGTGGTCTTTGTGTTCGACGCGGGCGTACTCCCACCTTGATCCTCGAGATCTGTCAGGCGCTCGCCGCCTACTTGGTGGAAGGTCGATCGTCTTTCGCAGTGCCGAGAAAATCCGCACCGGACCGAGCAGCCTCGGCTCCAGCAAAACTTCGCCCCGGCTCCAGAGCCGCCAGATAGTGAACGAAATCCGGCTGGTGGAGCTGGAAGGTGCCTGGATCGCCATGAGGATAGTGGCATCGGACAAGGCGGAATAGAACTTTATTACTCGTTGTTTTCAGGTTTGGAATGGCTGTCATGCGAGGCGGGAATCGGCTCCTCCAGAGGCTGTACTGTGGCCCGGGCGCTCTCGAGCACGAAGAGACAACCGAGGTAATTGTCCTTCTCGATCTGCAGCACACCTTCAACGGTTGCGAAGAAGGGATCGCCGTCGGGTAGGGGCCAGGCACGGCGCGAGCAATCCACGAAAATCGTCCAGCTCAGTCGGGTATCGGGTAACGCGCAGCAGGCACAGGAGATGGCGGAAGGCGGGAGGAGCGCAAACTGATGGACGGCGTCGTCGATGACCCCCGATCTGGTGAGGTACCCGACACCCGAGATCCTGACCGCCCGGCCTGTCAGCTTGCGCAGGTTTTCGGGTATTTCGAGGCTGACGATCTCGATTTCCTGCTGCAGTTCCGCCGGCAAGACCACGTCGACCTTCCGGTCGCCTGCGGTCTCGACGCGGACCGCATCGAAGAGCTCCCAGTCGAGGTCGAAAGCGCCAGACGGGCCGGGCCGCGTCGTCGGCGCTTCAGGTTCGACTGCCTGTTGTCCTGTATCGCAGCCTGAGGCGAACAGGATCCCCAGAGCGAGCAGAAGAATGGCGATGACGCGTTGGAGTGGTATTGAGCTCGAGATCATTTTTTCGACAACCTCATTCAGCCTCGACGATCACGCGACGAGGATGTGGATACTACATAATCTGTGGGAAAACGCGAATTCGAAAAAAGAGATTCTTGGCTATCGGCCCCTCAACAGCTATCAAAGGGTGGGAATCGCAGCTTCTGGCCACCAGACGTGGTATTGACACGGAATTCCGAATCACTGACAACTCGAATCGTTCCATCAGAATCAGTTTATGGATCTCATCACAACATTCGGACTTGCCTTGGCATTGGCCCTGGATGCGTTTGCCGTTGCCACCGGCGTCAGCACCTTGCTGGGCAGAGTGTCGATGCGCCAGTATTTCCGTCTGGCATGGCATTTCGGGCTCTTCCAGTTTTTGATGCCGATCCTGGGGTGGCTGCTCGGACACTGGGCGGCGGCATTTCTGGATCAGTTCGCCCACTGGATCGCCTTTGTCATCCTCGGCTATTTGGGTGTCCGGATGATCCGCGACGCCCGGCGGAAGGATTCCAGCGGTGATACCCGCACAGCCCCCGATCCAACACGTGGTATCAGCCTCGTGATGCTCTCCCTCGCCACCAGCATCGACGCCTTCGCGGTAGGGCTCAGCTACGCCATGCTGGGCGAGGTGATCTTCGCCGCGAGCGCCATCATCGGCCTCACGGCCTGCGTGATGACCCTCGTGGGGATGTACTGCGGTCACCTCCTGAGCCGCCATATCGGGTCCTATGCGAACGTGGCGGGAGGGTGCGTCCTGATCGCGCTGGGGATCAAAATCCTGACGGAAAACCTGGTCGCCTAGGTTCCCTGGGCAACCAGACCTGCTGCATGCGAGTGGAGCTCTCGCTCTCATGAGCCGACCGGACTTCAGGCTTGCTCGAGCGACCTCTGATCACGAGCCCGGCTCAGTGCCCCAGCGAAACGGCTCGACACAACGCCTCACCCAATCCGATTCCACCTTCCTTCGAAGACGGTGATGCCTGTGACAGAACTTCGTTGCAGTTGTGATTCGGATGAACGCAACCGGCTTTTGATAGCACGTTGAATCGTCACGCAGCTCACCGACCGAGCCCAACGACCAGGTGAAATCCTGAGGAATTAATCGTTGAAATTCCTTTAAAAATGCCAATATGGCAGCGTCCTTGAGTCATAAAGGCAGTTTAGCGGTAGCAAAAAGGTAGAGTCCTTGCATATTATCGGACATAAGAGATGTTTTTATTGCTGTAATTGACTATATATAAGGACTATATGGACAAATAATGCAAACAGAATGCCTGATGAGCCGATTTGGTACGGTCTTTGATAAAAGGGTGCAGCAAAGAGAAACCATTTGAAAACATGGTTGGAGCCGTAGCTGGAAGGTTCCGGGCCTCGAGGCGCCGTTGCAACGAGGACTCTCGAGCGGCACCGGGCCGATGGCGAGAGAACGCGGTCCCTTCGAGCAAAGCTCCCTCCCGAAACAATGGAGGACCAGATGATGTGGAGAAGCTGGAATCTATTCCGTGACATGGATCTGTTGCACCGTGAGATGCAGCGTGTCTTCAACGAGGCCTGGGGCGGAGAGAGTGATCCCTTCAAGGCATGTTTTCTGCCCGGCAAGTCCGCCAGGACTTATCCCCTGATCAACATCGCCGAGAATCCGGAAGCGGTCGTCGTCGAAGCGCTGGCCCCCGGACTGAACCCCGAGTCGCTCGAGGTGACCGTCAAGGGCAAGACACTGACCCTCGCGGGCGAGAAGAAACCTCTCGCCGATGTCAGGAGGGAAGCCTATCACCGCAGCGAACGAGCAGCCGGTCGTTTCGTGCGCACGATCCATCTCGATTCCGAGGTGGATGAGGATGAAGTCAACGCCCGTTACATCGATGGAGTCCTGACAGTGACGATGCCCAAATCGGAGCGGGCCCGACCGAAGCAGATCGAGGTTCAGGTCGGTTGAGAGGACAATTTCGGGCGCGAAACCGACCTACGAATGCGGAATTCTGATAGTTGACGAGGAATGAAACATGGCTGAAAAGACTATTGGCGACAGAGGACTTCCGGCTCGGGCGAGCGGCAGCGATCCCGTGGCAACACGTGAACGCAAGCGCTACCTCGCTCCCGCCATCGACATCTATGAAACCGAAGACGGATTGATCCTGGTAGGGGATCTGCCTGGTGTAAAGAGCGAAGATCTCGATCTTCAGGTCGTCGACAATGTGTTGACGATCAAAGCAATGAGCTCCACCACCGAAACAGCCGGCGCCACCTATCGCGAGTTTGAGCTTGGCGAGTATTTCCGGCAGTTCCAGATCGACGACGAGGTGGACCAGGGTCGGATCACAGCCGAGCTGAAGAACGGCGTTATCACGGTCCGTCTGCCCAAGGCCAAGGAATCGCAACCGAAAAAGATCGCCGTAAGCCTGGCACCGTAAGGAGGCCGCGCTGGTGACCATCCCGGGGACACTGACGCAGATCAGTGTCCCTTTCTTTTTGAGCCGCCACCGCATACCATAGGTTCAGGACACTGCGCGAGCGACGTGCGTTCGCGAAACGTGTCCCTTTTTCAACTATTTTTGAGGACCTGAGAGCCATGCCTGAAAAGTTTGTCGACGCACGGGGACTCGAATGTCCCCAGCCGGTCGTCCTGACGCGTAACGCCATGATGCAACCGGGAATCGACGAGGTTCATGTCTTCGTCAGCAGCGACATCCAGGCCGAAAACATCCAACGTATGGCCCGAACCGAGGGATGGAACACCGCCAGTCACAAGCAAGGCAACGAGATCGAGGTCATCGCCACCAGGTCCGGCGCTCCCGCAGAAGCCCAAGCGGCCCCGGCAACCCGCTGCGCGAGCCGCAACGGATCCGATGCGCCGGTCGTCGCGGTTTTTGTGTCATCAGATCTCTTCGGATCGGGCGACGATGAGCTGGGGCGGATCCTGATGAGGGCCTTCATCAAGACGATCAAGGACCTGGAGCCGCTGCCCTCCAAGGTGATCTTCGCCAACGCCGGCGTGCGCCTGACCACCGAGGGCTCGTCGCTCCTCGAAGACCTGCAACATCTCGAGAGCTCGGGGATCCAGATCATCTCCTGCGGCACCTGCCTGGACTACTTCCACCTCATCGACAAGTTGAAGGTCGGGGTGGCTTCCAACATGTACGAGATCGCCCAGTCTCTCGTCGACGCCGATAGGGTGGTGCGGCCCTGAGCTTTCGCGGGGGATCGGGTGAGACCGGTATCGATCGCGCGGGCGCAGGGGACAGTCCGAAGTGGGTCCTCCTCTTCCCGTCGATCCATTTCGTCCTGGCAGCGGAGCGTATGCTTCGCGGAAGCGACCTGTGGTACGACGTGGTTCCGGTGCCGCGCGACTTGAGCTCGAACTGCGGCATGGCCATCGAGGTCAAAGAACGCGACCTTCCTTCCATCCGAGCACTCTTACGAGATACTCGGTTCGAATCCCGCCGGCGCGGGAATCCGCAATAACGCCCTGGCCTCGATTCCAAGGACCGCAAACTCGATGTAACAGCCGCAGGCTAGGGTACGAACGAATACACCCAGTACCGGAAATCGGTCCAAGCGCCCTTTTCCTCGCCGGCCTCCAATTTCAGTACCACCTCGATCCGATCCTTGTCTTGCGTCAAACGGGGATGAATGTCGAAATCGGAGTCGTACCAGCGCAGGAACTCGTTGCCGTCGGCATGGTACCAGGTCCCGGCGAGCTCCCCGTCGAGATAGACCAGAGCTTTCTGGCGTCCGAGCCCCTGGTCGAGACGCCGGCGCAGCCGCACCCCCTCGTTGCACGGATCGATCGCCACGGTGAAGGCGATCTCGCCTCCGCGATGAATGCGCCCCGTCTCGCGGAGCGTGGTGTGGCAGGCATTTCCCTCGGGCCGTGCTGTCACCGATTCGATCGCACTCGCCCTCTGTGTTTCATAGCCATGCCCCTTCTCGCTGAGCCGCGAGCCCACGTCGATCTGATCGGTGAGCAGCAGAACCGGTCGGCGCTGCAGGTAGAGGAAGGCCAGGCTGCCGTAGCACGAATCGAATGTGCTGTTTCCGCCATGCTGGATGCGCGCATCGAGATGCGCGAAGAAGGGCAAAGGCGCCTCGAGATGAAACCTCGAGTAGCAGGCCGGCACCGTGCAGGAGCCTTCGAACGTGCCACCGCCCTCTTCCCGGGCGTCACCGACGCAGTTGGCGAAGGGCGAGTTGTACTCCGCGTTGGGCCAGAAGCAGCCCAGGTAATAGTCCTCGCTGCCGGTACCGTTGATCTGGGGAGATACCGCGCCGTCGATGGCGATGTGCTCGTCACCCTCGCAGTAGTGCCCGCCGAACATGGTTTGCACGACCCCGGCGAACCATCCCGTTCCAACGCCCTCGAAAAAGCGCCAGTCGCTCCCCTGGATGGTGCGCCCCTGATTGAAGCGTGTGGTGAAATATCCGCACCGATTTTGCGAAGCGGGAGCCGCACCGACGGACACCTTCGCCGCGATCGGTCCCGTCGGTTTCGCCCCTCCGTTGACCAGCCGCACGCTCGCAAACTCCCAGAACGGCATGGGGAACCAGGTGCAGTAGCGGGCCCTGCCGTCACCGCGCAGTTCGATACGCAGCGGCAGAGTGCGCATTTCTCGGGCGTGCACGGCTGAGCCGAAGAAATGCCGAGCGGTGCGTGCACGTCGCAGGCGTGGTGATGGTCCCAACGCATCTCGATCCGCATCTTCTGTACGAACTCGTCCGATGCATCACCCTCGATGGTGAGCTCCCGCAGGCAACCGGAATCCTGCCGCTCGAAGACCACCATGGCTTTGCCGGGGGCGATGCAATCGGCCGCCTGTTCCAACTCTTCCACGCCGTCCAGGGGGTAGGGTCTCGTCCCCAGGCTCTCGAAGGCCTCCTTCAGGCGCGATCGATCCTCGGTGCCCTGAAAGGTCGTAAGCGAGCCCCCGTGCGGATCGATGTCGTAGAGCACGTGATTGAACTCGAGCTTGTCGCTCACCGCGATCTTGAGCCGCTTCTGGAAGGGGATCGGAACGAAGCAGTTGCCGGCGAAGGGTGTCGTGCCCCAGTTGCCGCGGCGCTCGAACGACACGAGCGGCTCGGGAAAGAGGTGATTCTCGCCCTTGAAGAAGTCGATCATGCCCACCTCGATACGCGGCTCCTCCTCGCCATCGAAGTAGAACTTGAAGCGCGACGCCTCGGATATCGCCGTGCACCAGATGCTCCGCACGCAACCCGGCCCGAAGGCATCGAAAATCACAAAGTCCCCGTTTTTGTCGTCATACAGTCTCCATCTCGCGTCCCCGTTTTCGCCCCTTTTGTTATGGCTGGAGAACTGCCGCACAGATCGCAGCTCGGGCAGCTCATAGAGCCGCTCCAAGAGGCCGGGGGCGATCGCGTTCCGCGCGGGGGATGGGAACTCCTCACCAGCGGCCGCGGCGAGCAGCGGCCGCGGTCCGATCACCAGAATGAGGGGCAAAGAGATGACGATCAGGAGGGCGACAAAACCTGTCGACCGAACGATCGTGCGGCGAGGTGGCCTTCTTTTTCGACTGGATCAACAGCCAGTACGAAGGCACGACCGAGGAGCAGGCCCTCATCAACCTCGATTTTTTCCAGTGGCTGCACGACGAATACGGCATGGAGCTGGACTGCTATTCTTTCGATGTGGGCAACATCGATGACGGGCCGTTCACCGCCGGCGTGGGGCGTCTGATCCCCGATCATTGGGGCGGGCTCGACAGCGAGGATTTCAGGAAGCAGTTTCCACGCGGCTTCGATCCGCTCGTGCGTAAAGCTGCCGCGTTCGGCTGTCGGCTCGGCAGCGCAAGATCGGCGATCTCGAGCCGTGCGCGGTGCCGGCTCGCGCCGAGGCGCTCTACGAGGCCACCTGCTTCGCCGCCGACAGCAACGCCCTCGAGGTGCGCTGTCTCGGGCGCTCCGGCCCCAGCCGGATCCCGCAGGTGCAGCGAGCGCGCAGGGCTTTCTTCGAGAAGCCCATGTTCGTCAACCGCGGGATCTGGGACCGCAACCTCTTCGATAGGCGTCTCGACACTTTCTTCATCGCTAGAGCAGCCGGCGGCGTTCTGCGCCTCGACCTCGGCCGGGCGGTCGAGATCGACCGGCTGGTCTTCAAGATCAAGTACGAGCACGACATCGCTCCGCACTTGAACAGCTTCGCCGCGAAGAACCTCGCCGAGGTCTCCAGCGATCTGCGCACCTGGATCCCTGTGGGCAGTTGGAGCGGTAAGGGCTCTACGGCGATCGCCAAGATCCCCGCGAGGTTGCCGTTGCGCTACGTGCGCGTGAGCGGCGCCCCGCGCCGGCTCGCCGAGATCGAGGCCTACGACGAGGGGGGCAAGAAGCTCGCTACCACGGGATGGCCGGCAAAACGATCGAGCTCTTCGTGCTGCTGCTTCATGGAGGTGGGGAGCAGATCGGTCCGGCGGTGCATCTGACGGCATACCCGCACCCCTTCGCCGTGCGAGAGCTGGTGCTCGCCGAGTAGGATAGGGGAGTGATGCACAGCGGCTGCGCCTTACCCCACCGGAACGACGTCGCTCCAAACGCGCTCCACCCGCTGGAAGACCGCTCTCCAGGTGAACGGCTCGAGAATGGCACCCAGGCCGTCCGGCTCGAGGGGCGGCTGGGCGAGAGTTTGCTCGACGGTTTCCGCAAGGTGCGCCACGAAAGCCGGCAAGTCTTCCGGCAGCGGGGTGTCCACCCCCTTGAGCCGCGGCAGATCGACGAGCTCCAGAGCCGGGCCGAGCGCCGGCGCGAGCTGTTCCGCCACGCCCGGCAGCCGTGTGCAGACCAGGCGGCAGCCGCAGGCCAGGGCTTCCACCAGCACTAGAGGCAATCCCTCGTAGAACGAGGGCAGCACAAAGAGGGCGCAGCGGCGCATGAGCACAGCGAGATCGTCCTGAGCGAGCTGCCCGTGATAGCGCACTAGAGGGTGCAGCCGCTGCATGCGCGCGCGGAGCTCGTCGGCCTCGTGTCCGTCGCCGCTGCCCGCTACATGGAGCACGAGCCCCGGCAGACCGGGGCTCAACCGCTCGATGGCATCGAGGAGCCATGGCAGGCCCTTGGCGCGGCTCAACTTGCCGGTGTACAGGATTGCGCGTCTCTCGCGTTCACTGCCGCCGGTCGTCGAGCTTCCGCACGGAGGCGCTTCGGTGCGGAAGATATCGGTGCGGAATCCGGCGCCTACGACCTGGATCCGATCCTGGGGAACGTCGAGCTCGCGCGCCAGCTCTATCGCGTGTCCCCGGTGGAGCACGCAAAATCGATCGATCGCCCGGCATCGGCGGCGCACATTCCCGGCGAGAGCGGGGCAGAGCGCCATCTGGCGCAGACCGGTGGCGTGGCAGTGGGTGACCACCGGAATGGAGGGCGCGATCGTTTTCAGCAGGGAGCTCACGATCCATACGTGATGGGAGTGGATCAGATCGGGGCGCCGGGCTTCGATGATCGCGCCGATATGGCGGGTCCATGCGCTTTCGTAAGCGGCTACCTGTGTTCCGGTCATCGATGCGTAGATAGTGCTGCGGTAGGGCATGAGGTCGCTCATGCCCGGGACCGGGAAGGGCAGCTCTCGTGTGCCGAAGCGTAGCGGAAAGATATTCTCCGCGGGAATCGGTCCGACCTTCGGAGGTCGGTCGCCGGCCGGCACTCCGACGATCGCGCGCTGATCCCAGCCGGACGCGTCGGCCTGGGCGGCGAGCGCTTCGAGCGTAACGCCGCTGCCTGTCATCGAGGGGCGTTGGGCGAGGATGTGCAGCACGCTGCTCATGGCTCTCCTTTCGGCAACCAAATGCGCTGCCGTACGGGCGGCTGTTGGTCACCTGCTTCACCCTAACTCAACGAGATCGAGATTGTGAGAAAGAACTCTTGCAAAGACGCAAAGAGCACAAAGAAAAAGTTATTGAAGAGATAGGCAAAAAAATCGTTGATGCTGGGATATTCTTCCCCGAAGCCTGAATCAAAACGGTTGGTTCCGATCCTCGGCCATGCGCTACGGTGGTGTCTCGGTCACTCCCGTCAAGTAGCCATCGCTTTGGGACCCGCCTGGGTGGCAAGTTGGCGTTCCATGATAGCGAAGAGTTTGATCACGTGAATCGGTTTGGTGGCATAGTCGTCCATGCCCGCTGCGAGGCAGCGTTCGCGGTCGCCCTTCATGGCATGCGCTGTAATCGCGATGATCGGGATCTGGTGGTTGCGGACCTTCGAATGAGGATCGCGGATGACCCGCGTCGCCTCCAGGCCATCCATTTCAGGCATCTGGATATCCATGAGCACCAAATCGTAGTCGTTCTTCTCCAGCGCGTCGACCGCTTGTTTGCCGTCGGGAACAACCTCAGCTTCGTATCCCTGTTTCTCGAGGAGAATCAGAGCGAGTTTCTGATTGACGATATTGTCCTCGGCGAGCAGCACGCGGAATTTTCTCTCGCGGTTCGTTTTGAGCAGGGTGGTCCCCGATTCGGCGTCCTGTTCGGCCCTCTTGGCCGTGTGTGACGTCTCGGGAAGATCCAAGGTTTTGGTCAGAATCCGGAAGAGCTGAGAACGCTTGATCGGTTTGGTGATGATCGTGGTGAAGCCGATCTCTTTGAGGGCCGCCAGTTCCTGACGGAGTCCGAGAGGATTGAGCATGACCAGAGCCGCTGACCGCGATCGCGGATCAGCTTTGATCACTCTGCCGAGCGTGGCGCCATCCATTCCGGGCATATTCTGGTCGATCAGGACCAGGTCGTAGGAGGCTTCCGCCTGGACCGCCTGCATGACCTTGCTGATCCCTTCCTGTGCCGTGGACGCGGTGGCGACCTCGAATCCGAAAGAGGCCAGATACTGGCAGATCAGAATCCTGTTGGTCTCGTTGTCGTCAACGGCCAGAATTTTCTTGCGGAGCAGGGTGGAGGGGATCTGAGGCGTGCACGGTCGGCACTCGGTCTGTTTCTCGAAAACCGTCGTGAACCAGAACCTCGAGCCTCGGCCCAACTCGCTCTCCACACCGATCGATCCACCCATCAGCTCCACCAGGTTTCTGGAAATGATGAGGCCAAGGCCGATGCCGTTGGATTCGTTGGAAGTCGATATCTCGAACTGTGCGAAAGACTTGAAGATTTTTTCCTGGTGGTCGCGGGAGATGCCGACTCCGGTGTCCAAAATTTCATATCGGATCGTGCTGTGGGTGTCGGACTCGGCGTCTTGAGCGACGTCGATCACGATCTCGCCGGTGCCGGTGAATTTGATGGCGTTTCCGATCAGATTCATCAGAACTTGGCGCAGCCGCCCCTGATCGCCCCTGAGATTCGCAGGCAGATCGGAGTCGACCCTGTAGACGAACTCCAACCCCTTTTCGTGTGCCGTGGGCGCCAGGAAATCGACCACGTTCTCGAGGGTGGCATGCAGGTCGAAATCGATGGTTTCCAGCTCGAGATGACCTGTCTCGACCTTGGATGGATCGAGGATATCATTCAATATCTGATGGAGCGACATTGCGCTGGAGCGCACGGTCTGCGCGTATTCCTGCTGCTCGGGATCGAGATTGGTTTCCAGCAGGAGCTCCATCATGCCGATCACCCCGTTCATCGGTGTTCGCAGCTCGTGGCTCACGCAAGCCAGAAATCCGTTCTTGGCCTTGTTGGCCTGTTCGGCATAGGAGCTTGCGACTTTGAGCTGTTCGACATGCAGAGCATGCTCTTGTTTTATCCGGTGGAAGTGACGCACGAGAGCGGCGATCTCACTAGATCCACTCAATTCTTTTTCCGTCAATTCTTTGGAATCACCGGCTTTGTCTTCTTGTGGCCTCTCGAAGCGATCTCGAATCGAATCCAGGGCTTTTCCGATACGGCGCACGATCAGATACATGATCCCTGCAATGAGCAGAGTGGGAAAGACCAGGATGCTCGTGCCTCTCAGCGTGCCGTGCCTGGCAACTTTGTCGATGTATCCGAGGTCGAAGTATCCGCCCACGTATCCGACGATCCGGCCACTCGGAGATTGACTCTTATGTCCCGAGCCGCTCGACGTCGCTCGATCGGAGTTTCGTTTGCTTTCATCACCGCTGTAAACCGCCGCGAAGAGCACCGGGCCTCGTGTTGGGCTTCCGCTGTCCGGAGCGTCTTCAACGACGACCGACTGGTCCCGGGTTTCTTGGAATTCTCTCCGTACCGCCGGAGGAACGGGGAGCTTCCGGTCCGCAGCGGCATAAGCGAAGAGAGGTCGTCCTTCCCGGTCGTAGAGCGCCACTCCGGTCAGGCACCCGTTGCGCATGACCTCGTACAGGGTGGGAAGCAGAGCTGCATCGTCGCCGGAGCTCAAAGACACTTCAGCACGCTCAGCGACGATCTGAATCAGTTGAGCCAGATGATCCTGTTGTTGACGTTCCAGAAAATGCCATGTCTGGCTGAAAAAGAGCCATGCATGAAGAGCAATGCTGATGACGAGGCAGGCGCAGAGAGGGAGCATGATCTGGAAGCTCAAACCCTGCGATTTGAGCGAAAACAGCCGTGCTATTTTGATTCCCACTTCCCATTCCCCAACCAAAACAGCTTTCCTTGTTTTCCGGACGCCTTACGAATTGTTCCGGATTCTTAGCAACTATAGTCCTATCGATTATTCAGGGGTGATAGCTGTCGGAAAATTTCGTACTCGAGAGCGACATGCGGTTCGTTTTGCGGCCAGTTGTCTCCGTAAGACGCTGTGTTTAAGGTTAGTTACGAGAATTTGGCTCGGGCCTCGGCAGGCCGGACCGCGCGAACCCCGGCTGTTCATGGTTTGCGGCGCCTAAAATTCCTCTAGGCCGTCACCCCGAATCCCTTCGGGAAAGTTCCAGCAAGGGGGGGGGAGCGCGCGGTCCGGGTGCCCTCGACCTGGGTGTCGAAGGGGGGGATCAGGCCTTCCAGCAGGGACCGCAGACCACACTCACTAAACTGTTGGGGGTTCTCAGTGGAGTGACGTGTGACCGGACCGCGGCTCATGAGATCATCAATCCACAAATAGAACCTCGAGGTTGGTCAATCTGGTGGATGGCCCGCCCCAGGGGCCGACGAGAGCCTGAAAGGGGTAGGCTTCGCCGGTTACCCAGGTTGCGGGAAGGGGAACCGAAAATACTCGGATTCCGGTCGAAGGTACAGACCCGATGTTAAACGACCCGAAATGGATGCCGCTGCCGGCGTTGCTCGACACGATAGTGTTGGCCACGGTGGCGTTGGAGTAGGTGAAGTAGATACCTCCCCCTTCCATGGCGATGGAGTATACTTCGGCGCGATTGCCGGCCGCCGTATTGTTCACGAAGAGCGGATTCGTGGAGTTGCTACGGTAAATCCCACCGCCCCGTGAAGTGGTGCCCACGTTGCCCTCGGCATGGATGAGGTTGTCGTAGATCATGTTGCCGCCGATCATCCCGCTGTAGTTATCGAGGTAGATCCCGCCGCCGTAGCCATGGGCGGCGATGAAGCTACCGAAGACGCTGACTGCGTTGCCTCTGACGACGTTACCCGTTATCTTTCCACCACAGTCGATACAGGCGATGCCGCGCCCCGCCCCGAGGAGTTGTACCCCACGAGATTGTCCTCGATGAGACAGCCGGTGATGACCGGACTGGAGCGTACACAGTGGATTCCGGCGCCACGGTCGAACGGTGCCGCATCTTCTTCTAGCCGCTGTGGGCCGATTTCTGACACGTTTTCTTCGGTGAATTCTCATCCGCTGCAGGAGGACCGGATCTGATGCGCGGTCGGCGGTCCGCAACGGTTTTGCACTCTATCGGGATCGGGACGCGTACCCTCTTGTCTCGAAATGACCCGGTATGTTATTGATGACCGCCGATAAGGTTGTCCGGGGCGATTTGATCGTCGGCAGTCAAGCACCGATGAGGGAGGGAAAAAATGAAACGATCTGGATGGTCCTTATTTCTTCTGCTCGGACTTTTGTGGAGCACCAGTTGCAGCTCATCTATCGACTTGACGGATGGGGAGTGGATCGATCTGACCCACGAGCTCTCGCCGCAGAGCGTTTTCTGGCCCACCGCTGAGGAATTCCGCCTCGAGCCCGTTTACGAAGGCATGACCGAAAAAGGCTACTATTACTCGGCCTACCACTTCTCGGCCGACGAGCATGGCGGCACCCACATCGATGCACCGGTCCACTTCGCCAAGGGTGGCAAAACGATCGACCAGATACCGATCGAGGAGTTGATCGCTCCGGCCGTGCGCATCGACGTTTCTCAAAAAGCGCTGGCGGACCCCGAGTACCGCGTGGCGATCGAGGATTTCAAAACCTTCGAGAAGAACCACGGCCAGATCCCGAAGGACGGTATCGTTCTGCTGTACACCGGTTACGGCCGTTTCTATCCCGATCGCTCCGCTTACATGGGAACGGACCTTCGCGGGGAGCAGGCAGTGGCTGAGCTGCATTTTCCAGGCCTGCATGCCGAGGCCGCTCGTTGGCTGGCCGAAGAACGCGAGATCGAAGCGATCGGTATCGACACTCCCAGCATCGATTACGGACAATCGACGCACTTCGAGTCGCATCGGATCCTGTTCGAGAATGAGATTCTGGCCATCGAGAACGTGGCCAACCTGGATCGAGTGCCGGCGACGGGAGCGACGGTGCTCGCTCTGCCGATGAAAATCAAAGGCGGCAGCGGAGCGCCGATCCGCATGGTAGCCTTCGTGCCGTACCGCTAAGGTCACCACTCCGGTCTTCATTCCCGCGCATTCAAAATCAGAGCGGGCAATCTGCCAACTCATTCTGACGCGAATTCAGAGTAAAGACGCCGCAGAGGTCTGCCGGTCCTGGTGACTGCCGACGGCTACTGGCTCTGTAGGTACACGAGAAGGGCCTCTGATTTGGTATTCCGAGCTTATGTCACCGCACCAATGTAGCTGCCCCCTCAATACTCGAGTAACCATTCCGTGCGGCACAGCTAAATAGAATGTACAATAGACCTGCTGACATCGAAGGAATGAAGATGGAAGATCCGCTGGACATCGCCGCCCTCGCCGAACCGATCGACCGATTGCAGGCCAACATATCCAGCGTCATCTTCGGCAAAACAGAGGCGATTCGCCTTGTCGTTGTGGGGCTGCTCGCCAGGGGACATCTGCTGATCGAAGACATCCCGGGGGTCGGCAAAACGACCCTTGCTCAGGCGTTGGCACGCTCGATCAACGTCAGCTTCAAGTGTATCCAGTTCACTCCAGATCTGCTCCCTGCGGATATCACGGGGATATCCGTCTATGACCAGGACACAAAATCGTTTACGTTCAAGCCGGGTCCGGTCTTTGCGAGTATCGTACTCGCCGATGAGATCAATCGCACCACACCTCGAACGCAGAGCGCGCTGCTCGAGGCCATGAACTCGGGTACGGTCACGGTCGATTCGAGCACTCATACCCTGCCCATACCGTTTATGGTGATTGCCACTCAGAATCCTCTCGAGTTCATCGGCACCTATCCTCTGCCTGAATCCCAACTGGATCGATTTCTCCTGAGGATCGAGCTCGAGTACCCCACCCGGGAGGAGGAGAAGAACATCCTCGAGAGCCGGCGTCTGCACGATCCGATGAGCTCGCTGAAACCGGTGCTATCCGCGGATCGGACCTACCGGCTCATCGAGGCGGTCAGGTCGGTCATGGTCGAGGACTCGGTCGTCGACTATTTGACGAGGATCGTCGAAAGGACCCGGAATCATCCCAAGGTGGTGCTCGGCGCCAGTCCCCGCGCCAGCCTCGGGTTATACCGTGCCGCGCAGGCGTTGGCCGTCACGGAGAGGCGAAACTTTGTCCTGCCCGATGATATCAAGGCGTTGGCTGCTCCCGTGCTGGCCCATCGGATGTTGCTCGAGGAGCAGATGCGATCGAGAGCGACCGCGCACCTCGTCACCGACATCATCAACGAGATCTTGGATCGGGTCCCGGTGCCGCGATGATTTCCACAATATCCTTGCGATCGATGATCGAATACTCTGAGCGGATTCCTCATCCAACGACAACCGGTTGGATCGTCTGCGGGTGCATGACGGTGATGATCGTGACCGGGCTGGTAGCCAACAACAATATGTTGCTGCTCTGCGGATGTCTCGTGGTGGGTGTTTGGGCGACGAGCTGGCTGCTCGCCGCGGTCAATCTGAGCGGTCTCGATGTCCGTCGCCTGTCACTGGGAAACATCTTCGCCGGATCGACCTCCATCAGCAGACTCCAATTGCATAACCCGCGGCGTATGATCCCGGCTCGGCTCCTTCGAATTGAGGATACCATCGAAGGTTGTGGCGGATTTGTTGAATCCCCGGCATCGTTCGTGGCTTTTGTTGCGCCTCGGAGCTGCATGCAGACGCGACAGAGCCTCAGGTTCATACGACGGGGAGAGGCGCGCTTCTCAGCGATCCGGATCCAGAGCACCTATCCCCTGGGGCTCTTTCGCGTCTCCAAGAGCCTGGCATCCTCCACGACGGCCGTCGTGTTTCCTCGGCTTCACCCGATGCCCAACAGACTCCTCGATGTTGCACAGTGTGTATCTCCGACCGAGACCTGGTCCCCGTCTTCGGCAGCCGGCTACGAGGAATTCGCCGGATTGCGGGAGTTTCGACCTGGCGACAATCCCAAGTGGATCCACTGGAAGAGCTCGGCGCGGGGCACCGGTTGCCTGTTGGTCAAAGAGTATGAGAGCACCGGATCGGGGCGGGTGGCGATCGTTCTCGAAACGAGGCTGACGGTAACAGACGCGCGGAGTCGCATTCAGTTCGAGAGGGCGATCAGCCTTGCGGCGTCATCGGCGCGGATGTTGACATCGAACGGATTTACGGTGGACTTTCAGATCAGGGCGGAAGTGCAAACCGATCTGACTCTCTCTCATGACACGATTCTCTTGAACCGCCTCTATCGCCTCCTTGCGCTTCTACAACCCATCCCTGAGAGGCAGTCGCCGACAGATATCGATCCGCCGATAAGCCCCATCGGACATCCCCGTCTCATGATCGATCCGCGACGTCTGAGCCCTGGATTGCCCCGGGAGGGATGGTGGCAATGGGTGTAAGGACCGGATCGCAACGATCGTTCAGTCTCTGTTGGAATCTCGTGATTCTCACCGCCATCGGTACGGGATTATTTCTGCAGAGCCTGGAGCTCTCATCATGGCTTCTCGTTCCGGTCGTCGTCGGATATCTCTACGCTCGAATTTGCCGCCGCTCTTCCTCCCATTATCGATCGGTTCATTTCGCTGTGCGGTCGTTGATGGTCGCCAGCCTGGTCATTCCTTTCTTTGCGGTCGCTTACCATTCGGCATTCGATCCTCTGGCGACACCTGTTGGTTCGGACCTGGTCCTCGCGAGCTTGCTCGCTGCGCAGTTGTTGCTCCTGACCATTCCTGCTGCGAGCAGTTCGGCTGACATTCCGGCTGCGCTCGTGGCCACCGGCCACGTGATTCTTCTCTGCAGCTTGGGCGAAGGGGGGGGGCTTGTTCTCATCCTCCTGCTCTTCGTTTTTTACTCGGTTCCGTTCTGGCTGGCGGTACACGCAGAAGTCTCAGAGTCGATGGCAAGCGGAAGCCGTGCTTCCACTCGGTCTAAATCAAGCCGATTGATGTCCATGGCGTTTTTCTCGACGACTGTTATTTTTGCCGCTACGGTTTTTTTCGGTTTGCCGCGTCATATTTTCGACGTAACCGGGAGGGATGCCGATCGTCCATCGAGACCGCGCCAAATCTCCTTCGAATCCCGCGATTCGATCTTGAGTGGGGATCGTTCACAAACGGATGCCTTACGGAAGCGCAGATCCGGCTTCAGTGAGAAAATTTTTCTCGCCGGCGTGACCGGCTGCGAAAGGGATGAACACCAGTTCATCACCATCCGTTGCTACCGCGAGGACAACACGATGTGGTTCCCGCGTGAAGCGTTGTATCTCCGCGGCATTACCCTCGACACCTACGCCGATGGCTGCTGGACTCATAACCTGCCTTTGGTTGAGATCGAGGACTGCGACGATCTTCAGCTCGATGGTTGGTCACAGACCCGTTTTCCCGGTGTCGGTGACACGCCGCTGGTTTTTCAAGATATCGAGCTGAAACCGATCAGTTCTGCGGCGATTTTTGCTCTACCAGAAGCGGTCTCCATCATGGCGGAAAAGATTCTGACCGATTTCACCGGAACGTTCATGTTCACCAGACCTCCCGGTGAACCGATCCGATATCGTGTCGCCTCCGAGCTCTCGAATTCCACCTGGGATCAACTCAGAGAGGTGGAAATAGACTCCGTCAGCTCCTACTCAAAAGCTTTTACGAGGCTGCCACGTGACTTTGCGGAAATAAAAAAACTGGCGATCGAGGTTGGAGGCGGAAAGAGCTCGATTGCGGAAATCTGCAGGAATATCGAAAAATATCTGCGAGATCATTATGCTTACAGCTTGACAGGATTACCCGCCGGACCCAAGGATCCTACGGAGGCGTTTCTGTTCGAACACAGGAGTGGATGCTGCATCGATTTTGCCTCCGCCATGGCGATTATGCTACGCACGTTGAATATTCCGAGCCGCGTGGCCTGCGGCTTCGCCGTCGGGGAAGCGGGAGACGTTCCAGGTGAGTACATCTTTCGCGGCACGCACGCCCACGCCTGGGTGGAAGCTTATCTGGGGAAATACGGTTGGATCAAATTCGATCCGACACCGTCTACTGCGGCTCAATCGCTGTTTCGATCAGCCCGAGACTATCGACTGCTATCATGGATCAAACGGATCAGCCACTACACCGAGGAGGATCGCAAGGCTCTTTTGAAAGGTGCCGGTGCCGTATTCCATGAATACTGGTGGCTGCCCCTCTCCGTCGCCGTTGCGCTCGTCTTCTTCTTCCGGCTCCGGAGTCGAGGCGCCGAGATGCGTCGCCAGGATGCCGCCAAGCGCGAGTATCCTCGAAAAGAGAAGATCCACTTTTACGAGCAGTTCATCAAGCTTGTCGCTCGTGCCGGCCTCCGGCGGCCAGCGCACTGGACACCTCGCGAGCTCGCGAGGGCCGCAGCAGGCGTCTTGCCGGCCGGACCTGTACACCTCATCACCGAAACCTACTGCGGTTTGCGTTTCGGTGATCGTCGTCTCGATGCTGCTATGAATGACCGCATAGAAGATGCCCTGGCCGAACTAAGAACCCACATCAAAATAATATAGAGTTACCGATAGCCGCAACGAACGGGTGAGAGCGGTCTATTCGGTGCAAGTCCCAAAAATAAAAAGAGCCCGTCGTCGGTCCGTCTACGCCGACGGACATGTTCGACGGGCTCTGGTTGAGGCAGCACTGTTAAAACGTGAGAGAGTTTATCCGGTTTCCTCGGTATCTAGTCTTTTCGCTGAAGGCCGCTTCTGGATCTCTCGAGCCGGAGATTTCGATCACGCGCACCGTGGCGATCGACTAGTAGGGCGCTGTACGTTGACAGAAAATATCTGGAGAGCGTGCGCTCAACAGCACCGATTTGACTTTTGTCGATCCGGAACCAGCTCTGTAGTCACGTTAAATAGCAAGTGTTTAATATGTGTCAATCAATGGTTGTAAAAAAAACAGGCAGATGGCTGGTTGACACATGTTAGACAATGGGTTATAGATATTGTTAATGTGTAAAAATTAGACAGAATGAGTGCTCGTCAAAAATCGTTTGGATCTGAGTCATGGACGAACGTTATGCGATTCGAATCGTTGCCAGGCGGACCAGTCTGAGCCCTCACGTCATCCGTGTGTGGGAGCGTCGTTACGGTGCCGTTGTTCCTGAGAGATCGGAAACCAACCGGCGCCTCTACTCTGAAGACGACATCAAGCGGCTGCAACTGCTGAGTCAGGCTACGAAAGCGGGTTATGCAATCAGCCAGGTTGCTGGATTGCCGTCAGAACGCCTTGCCGAGCTCGTGGCAGAGGTTCCCCGACGAGCACCGAGCTCAACGCGCTACGGCAACGGTCATCATGAAAGCAGGGTTGGAGCAACGTCCGAGAGGAGCAGGGCCGGCGGATCGAGCAGGAGTGACGGTTTCTGGATCGATGCGCTGTTCGATGACAGTCTCAAGGCGGTGGAGCAGTTCGACGCGGTTGCTCTCGAGTCTCATCTGACGCGGGCTGTCCTCGATTTGAGTCACCCTCAGCTCATGGATCGGATCATCATTCCGCTCATGGCGCAGATCGGTGACTCATGGCGCGAGGGGGAGCTGCGTGTGGCTCACGAGCACCTGGCGTCGGCGGTCGTGCGCACCTTCCTCGGGGGGGTGCTCGCGGGATACGAGACCGTCGAGGGCGCTCCTCACCTGGTGATCGCTACACCTTCGGGCCAGCTCCACGAGTTCGGGGCCCTCTACGTAGCGGCAACCGCATTGTGGGAGGGCTGGCGCGTGACCTATCTGGGGCCCGACCTGCCGGCAGCCGAGATCGCCGCCGCCGCACGACACGGTGGGGCGAAAGCCGTGGCTCTGAGCATCATCTATCCTCCCGACGATCACCGCCTCACGGACGAGTTGCGCAAGCTCAGGCGCTTTCTGGGGCTCGACACGGCTATTCTCGTGGGGGGGCGCGTGGCTTCCGATTACGCCGCGATTCTCGAGGAGATCAATGCTCCACGGATCGACGATGTGACCGATTTCCGTCGGCACCTCGAGTCGATACGCCACGATCACGGGGTGGGACCAGCGGGACTGGGACCAGCGGGACAAACGTTGCGGACCCTCAACGCCACCGAATCCGCGGATTCCATCGCATCGGCCGAATCCGAATTTCCTTCTGAACCCGAGATCGATCATTCCGATGTCGCTCACCCAGGTGTGCCGCCACGATCATGAGCCTGTCATCACGGCATCTCCAGCACCATCAGGTTGGAGAGCTCGGAGGCCTGATTTATGGGACCGAGGAGCACCTGGAAGGGATGCTTGTCTCCCGGTTGCCAAGATGCGGGGATGTAAGCCGGCTGAACGAGAAGTCCATTCGCCGGGATCGGTCCCAGGAAATTGACGGTGACCAGCGGAAAAGTCAGGTATAGATCACCATACATAGTCGTGGTCGGCGGATCCTGGATGCCCGTTCCCTGCACGAGAATTACAGGAGTCGTGCCCTGAGTTCCGACCACGCGGACCTCCACGAGCGATCCCGGCGTCGCCACACCCCGGCAGTAGAGCCACGGTAGCTCGAAGTACCAGCGCAGGAAGTCGTCCCAATAGGTATCCCGCGGAAAGATGATCCAACCGCCGTTGTAGTCCTCCTTCATGTATTTGGCGGCTTCGGGGAAGTAGATCGTCATGCCGTAGTCGCGCGCAGGATCTCCGTGACAGGCGATCACAACCTGAGGGAACAGGTTGATCACCTTCATGGCCGCATCGTGAATCGCGCCGGACGGCAACTGCTGGCAGAGCAGGTCGGCGAAGTTGTAGAGATCTATATGATTGCTGGCGCCTCCTGTGTTGTATTGTCTCACCAGGGATCGCGCCGTTTCGATCGCAGCGCGGTCGCCGTCCATGGCGAGACCTAGGTCGCTCACCGCAGCGGCAATCCCGGGAACCGCCGCGAGGTCGAGGGCCGACTGCGTCTCGTTGGGTTCGCTCGAGGCATAGTGTTGAACGATCGTTTGCCCCAGGATTGCCGCGTCCATGGCCGGCATGGCCACGAGATCGGCCATAATCAAATCGTAGGGCCAGCCCGATCCTGGCTCCATCTTCTCCGAGGCGACCATGACGTCGCCGAAATCGTGAACCTGGTAAGCCACTTCCAGCATGGCCATGAGGCACTCGTCGAAGCCGATCAGATCGAGCACGCAGCCGGCGGCAGCGGCGTTTTCGAGGGCCTCGCGTACCTCGGGCATGTAGAGCCTGTCGTCGTTGGTCCAGTCCTGGCCCGCACTCTTGAAAGGTAACTTGCCGGCGTCGCGCCAGCCATCGCCATGATCCCAGAGGATCAGGGCGTAGCGCGCGGCGGGATAGCTGGAGCACGTCCAGCAGACAAAGTCTTCGAGGCTGCCATCACCGGGAGCGACCATCACACCCTGACCCATGTTGACCTCGCCCAGGATCATCAACTCCTGCCCCGGGTCGGGGGTCATCCCCTGGCCCACACGGAAGCGGCGTGTATCCTTCCAGTTACCGTAGTCTTTCGTGAAGCCGGGGATGCGGTCGATCTGGAGCACGATGTTGACCGCGCTCGTCGATCCCACCATGGCCATCTCCAGGAAGTTGGCGATCGCCGCGTCTTCGAGGTTGTTATCGGCGTTCATGTAGAGCATGAAGGTCCAGTCGGCGAGCGGCGCCGGTACCCCAGGAGGATCGTTGGGGATCGCTACAGAGGGTGGCGCGGAGATGCCCGAGGCGAACGCCGCCGGAACGAGGACCAGAACCATCATCACAAGGTCTATCCAGCGCATGTAAACCTCCCTGTGGAAGAGCTTGATCTCAAAGTCTGTTGATTGGGCTGATCGATGATCGTAGACCAAATTCGGCAATAATCTTCACAACTATCGCGTCTATCGCCGAACGTTCTATTTTACATCAAATCGGATCAATCAAAAGTGGAAATCATCGGCATCGTTTCATTGGCGACGATCCCGCCGAATGCGCCACTTTACCAATCCTTTACAAACCAGAGCCTCTCTGAACCGCTCTCATGTGTAGCGTTGCATGCAGAACAACATGCAAATCTGATTCCTTGCTTCCCGCCGAGGGCAGCCGCGTCGACTACCTGTTGCCACGTAGCGATTCGCTGGCCTACGCGATTCCCTGGAAGATTTCGGTCCCCATCCACTCCCGGATTCCGATCGCCACGGCCTACTCGCCCGGCCACCAGACGCGAACCCGTCGTTCCTCGCCCCACGAGGTCGCGGTATTCCTGAGCGAGCGCAGCCACCGCGACCCCGGTCATTTTCGGCTCTCTTATCTGCGCCAGGAGGAGGGTATGAGCGCATCGCTCTTCACCTATCCCGATGCCGACGGCCGGGGCGGCTACTTCCTGCTCCTGGCGGGGATTCCCGTGCAACCTGCATGGCGCTCGGATCGACCGTCGATCAAACGCGAGGTCACTCTGGTGATCGATCGCTCCGGGCGCATGGGCGGCGCGAAGATCGACCAGGCTCTCGGCCAGCCTGCCTCGGACGACATGCTGCCGATCATGCTCTTTCTGACCGATGGTCTGCCGACCGTGGGTGAGACCTTCGAAGCCGCCATCCGCGACCTCGCGATCGCGGCCAATCCTCATGAGCGCCGCGTCTTCACCTTCGGCGTAGGAGTCGACGTGAACACGCCGTTGCTCGACAAGATCGCGTCCGCTTCGCGGGCCAAGGCCACCTTCGTGCTTCCTGGAGAGGAGGTGGAGGTCAAGGTGGGAAGCGTGTTTGAACGGCTCGCAGGGCCGCTTCTGGCCACACCCCAGATCGTCGTGGTCTGGCCGCGGTCAACCAGGACATGAACAACCAGGCGCAGCGCGTCCAGACCAACCTGAACGCACGCAACGCCTTTTATGATCCCACCATGAAAGTCGTCGATTTTGCTACCATCCAGCAGGTGAACGATCTGGCGTTCTATCGCCGTGACGGCACCTGGATAGACAGCCGCTTGGCGAACGATCGGGAGCAGGCCCGGCCCACGCGGGTGATCGAGTTCGGCTCCGCGGCCTATCACGAGCTGGTCGGGCGGCTCGCCCGCGACAACCGTCAGGGGTCGATTGCGTTGCGCGGAGATATTAGAATCCTGGTGGACGGCGAGGCCGTGCTGGTGCGCGCCGCGCGGGCCGGGCAGGACGAGGCTTCCGTGAACCGCGACGTCAAAGGACCAGGAGACCAATGAGCCGCAGAAGGATTTTGATCGTCGAAGACGACTCCGCTATCCGCCAAGGAATCGTCGACGCCCTGCGCTTTGCAGGAATCGACACACTCCAGGCGGGTGACGGAGCCGCCGGCCTCTCCATGGCTCTGCAGGCCGACTGCGACATGGTGCTGCTCGATCTCATCTTGCCGCACAAGGACGGCTTGCAGATCCTGGAGGAGATCCGCACGGCGCGGCCGGCCTTGCCGGTGATCGTTCTCACCGCACGTGGAGACGAGGAGGACCGTGTGAAGGGGCTCCGGCTCGGTGCTGACGACTACGTGGTCAAACCGTTCAGCGTGAAGGAGCTCCTGGCGCGGATCGAGGCCGTGCTGCGGCGATCGGCGGAGAGACCCAGCAATGTGCGGTCCCTGCCGATTCCGGGAGGTGTGATCGATCTGGAGCTGAACGAGGTGAGCTTCGATGCCTTTGATAAGGTTGCGCTCACCGAGCGCGAGGTGGAGCTGCTGCGCTACCTGGTCTCGCATGCCGGCCGGCCGATCTCGCGTGAAGAGCTCTTGATGCGTGTCTGGCGCATCGACCCGCGCGGCACCGCCGCGACACGCACCATCGACATGCACGTGGCCAGCCTGCGCTCCAAGCTCCACGACGATCCTGCCGGGCCGCGTCTCATCCGAACAATCCGCGGCAAGGGGTATCTCTTCGCCGGCGGGGAGGAGAGCGGATGAGGCGGCAGCTCAGAACATGGATCGTTTTCGGGCTGGCTTTGCTGGCGGTGACGGTCGCCATGGGGTGGGTCACCATGACGGTGCTGCAGCTCGATCGGGAGCAGGCCCTTTCCCGGCACCAGGATCTCGTCGAGGAGAACGCCCGCCTCGCTCTCTGGCGGATCGAATCGGCGGTCACCTTCCTCTTGGCCCAAGAGTCGGCGCGGCCCCATTGGCACTACCGGTCGTTCTACCACGAGAACGGTGAGGGCCGGCGCGGCAACCCGTCGCCGTTGCTCCTGCAAAGCGTTCCTTTCATTCGGCTCCATTTCCAGATCACGTCGAGTGGGCGGCTCTCAGCACCACAGGCGCCGGTTGATACGGAAACCGTGGTGGATTTGGCGGGCGAAGCCGTGCGGCCGCGCATCGAGAACGCCGTGGCCGAGCGCGATCGGCTCGCCGGGATTCTGGCGGCCGCGGATCTGCGTGGGCTCCTCGTGGAGCGCGAGAAGGCTGGCGAGGGCGTGGCTTCCGTTCTGCTCGGCTCCCCGGTGTGGTCGCTGCCGGCGCCCGTGGCCCGGCAGGAGGAGCCGCAGCCCCAGCAGGCGAGGGTTCAGCAACTGCGCAACGCCGTCGAGTTCCAGAGGCGGGAGGAGTTCTCCCAGAGGACGATCGCGCTGAACAACCCGGCTCAAAACCTGTTTCTCAACGAGCCTGATGGCGTACAGCCGGTGGTGATTCCACTCTGGATCGGAGAGGATCTGCTGCTCTGCCGGCGCGCCGTCACCGGCGCGCGTGAAACGATCCAGGGTTGCTGGCTCGACTGGCCCGCGCTTGCAGGTGAGCTGCTCGTTTTGGTACGGGATCTGCTCCCTAACGCGCGGCTGGAGCCTGCCGCCGGCCGGCGTGATGGCGAGCACCTGCTCGCCTCCCTTCCGGTCCGGCTCGATCTGGGCGAGATGCAGCCTTCGAGCTCCGAGAGCGGATCGTGGCTTCCGATCTTCTTGGTTGTTGCCTGGTGCTCGGTGTTCGTGGCGACGGCGGCGGTCGGTCTGCTGCTCTTCGGCGCGCTTTCCCTGAGCGAGAGGCGCGCGGCCTTCGTGTCGGCCGTGACCCACGAGCTGCGCACGCCGCTGACTACCTTGCAGATGTACTCGGAGATGCTCGTGGAGGGGATGGTCTCCGAGGAGAGCCAGCGCCGCCGGTATCTCGAAACGCTGCACGCTGAAGCCGGTCGGCTCGGCCACCTCGTGGAGAACGTGCTGGCCTACGCCCGGCTCGAGCGGGGCAAGCCGGTCACACAAATGGAGGTAAAACCCGCCGGCGAGCTCTTGGCGGGGCTCACGGCACGCCTCGAGCAGCGGGCGGCACAGTCGGAAATGGAGCTAGTGATCGATGTGGCCGGCACCGCAAACGTTCTCGTGCGCTGCGATCCCGCCGCGGTGGAGCAGATCCTCTTCAACCTCGTGGACAACGCCTGCAAGTACGGCGGCGGTGGCCCCAGGCGCACGATCGAGATTCAGGCGGTGGTCGGGCGGGTGGGAGCGCTGGGGGACCACGACGTCGTGACGCTCGGTGTGCGCGATTTCGGCCCTGGCGTGGCGCCCGCCGTTCTAAAGAGGCTGTTTCGGCCCTTCTCCAAATCGGCTCATGACGCCGCGCGCTCGGCGCCCGGAGTGGGCTTGGGGCTGGCCTTGAGCCGGCGCCTGGCCCGCTTCATGGGAGGAGATCTGGTCCTGGATCGCAGCGTCTCCGATGGCGCCCGTTTCGTGCTGGAACTGAAGCGCGGGACGAGCGTCCGACAGGCCAGGAAGGCGGCTTCTACGTGAATGCGATCCGCTCCCCACACCCCTCTCTCATCCGTCATCGCCCTCAGTAGCCCGACCGTCAGGAAGGGCGGCGCGGTGCGAACAGGTGTCAATGCGCCTGCCGATTGCTCTTCCTGCCTGGCTCCAAGGTTGGGTGGAGCAATCCACAGGTAATCACGAATGTCGGCTGGTCCCGCCCTCCCTAAACCCGTCGGGCTACGGTTGGGACCATCGGGAAGAGGGGGGGGGATGGTGTGAGCAACCTCCCCCGGCCCATCCCGCAGCATGGGGCACTGCCTTGCCGCACCTATTAGCAGCAGCAGCTCCCTTCGCGGCAGTGCGGCGGCAGTGTCCCGTCTCGTGTTAGCAGCGGCAGCGTTGTGAGCAGCCGCAGCGCCGACTCGGCCGTGACGCGGAACCGGTCGTTGGTGCTGCGATTCTCCTGTCTGGAGAATCGCCTCCACACCCCAAAAATTCCTTGGCGTTCTTGGCGTCTTGGCGAGAGGAAATCTTGAACTGGATGTTGGTTCCCCGGGGAATCTGACGTACCCGCCAGGAAGGCTGCTGAGCACTGCTATTCTCCGCCTTTGTGTGGTGAAAAGCGCTCGACGGGAAGTTCGGCGAAATCTATGCTCTTCACCGCGCCGCTGTGATGGAGAGGCTTTTCCACGATGAGCCCGACCTCAGCCATCAAGCGGGGAACATGTGTGAAGGTGGTGTGCAAAAATCTGAATAACGGTGGAAAAAAATTCGAAATGTAATCAGAAAATGAATAACATTCATTTAAATCGGTGCAAATAGTGCCACAAGATCTATTTTTGGAATTTTTCCGTTTACGAGGTCGTGATGTCGAGATTATTATACCCGGCACGGTTGGCTTTTTTCGAGAATCATCCTTGCCCGGTCACTACATCGGGTTCCGTTGCACCAAGAAGTGTCAATGTTCCGTGTCGAGCTGTGCGCGCCTGCCGTTGCGAGGCGGTGTGCTCTGCGTGTCTCTCCCGAGAAATGTCTAAAAAAAACGGCATTGAAGTGTTCCACTCAAATGAGTGAGCCTCGCTCGTTTTTTCGCTTTTTAGATCGCGGGATCGAATGTTGGGGATGCTCGTATTTCTTGCGAGAGTACGTGTCGAGCGACCCGGAAGAGGCATGCAAACAGACAACAAGAGGAATTAGGAGGTTGACATGATCATGCCCAGGGATGGATTTCAAACCGGTGACCCCATCCCGCTTTCACCGGAACGTTTGAAAGAAATCGTGGTGATCAGCTCCCATTATCCCCACGATATCGACCGGATGGAGTGGGAAATTCTCCTGGCGAATGGTCCTTATTTCTTCACCTCCATGGAGTTGAAGATCATTCTGGCCAAAATCGGGGAGGAGACCGGCGTCGACGTCGAATCCAAGATGCTGTCGAGACAATGGTTCTCATCGATCGAGGACCTTTACGACAGCATATTTTGTCAGTACAGTTAGGCGCATCCCACTCAAAACCGCACAGTCATGATCGCTCGGCGCACGTCGTCGAGCGTTCGATCGAAGCCTTCACCCTGGCCAACGAGCTCGACAACGCAGATTTCTCCGGAGTCGGCCTCCGCCGCTACGAAGAGGCTAACGAGGTAGCTGTACACCGCGCCATGTGTGGTGACCTGGAACAGCATCTCGCGGCCGGCACTCACCTGCCCATGATCCGCACCCTGCTCGACGTGAAGCGGCTGCTCGCTGATGAGCGTGTATCCCCGTTGTTCGACGAGCTCGTTGTAGAGCGCGGAGCTCCAGAAGTCGAGATCGCCCGCGTAGGGATCGTCGAAGGACCGTGCCCAGAGCAGAATCGAGTCGGAGCTGGCCGCTTTGATCTCGGTCCGGCTTTCTTCGAGGATGAGGAAGCCCTCGGGAGGCGTCATGCGCAATGGGCTCGAGCAACCGCCCAAGGTCGCTAGCAGAGCCAGGATCGGACCGACCCGGGCGAGGATCGCGACCACCTGGGTCGAGAAACTCTTAGAACTGATCGAGCACATATTCGACTCCAATCCTGTTGATCCACTCGAAACGGCTGAAGAAGCGTCGGGAGCGCTGGGTTATCCTGGCCGGGGCGTTAAAGGTGACGCTGATCGTGGAGAGCGCGATGCGGCCTTCGAGGAACCGCAGCTCGCCTTTGAGGCGTTCGATTTCTTCGGTCAACCGTTTCAGCTCACGTTCCACCTCGAGCAGGTCGGCCACGTCGGTCGCCTTCTCCAGGAGCTCCAGGAGCCGGTCGCGAGCCGCCACGGCATTGTCCAGCCTGATCGAGAGATCGAGATGCTGGCGAGAGACATCCTGCGCCTCCCGGTTTTGCGCGATGACGGTGCCGAACGTCTTGGTCTCCTCCAATACCTCCTCGAAGTCGATGGCCGGCACACGGCAGGTGAGTGTGTTGTTTTCCCGTCGCTCGAGGTACCCGCCGCGAGCCTCGATGAGGTCCAAGAATCTGTCTTCCGCCGAGTCCAGGTTGGCGACGCGGATCGTGAGATGAGCCGTGTAGATGAGGAGCCGCCGACTCTGCGGCTCTTCATCCGTCCCGGTGTTGTCGTGCCGCGCCGCTGCTCCGGCATCCGGCTGATCGAGGTCGTCGAGCGCCTCTGGTGAGAGCACGGTGTATCCCGAGCTCGACGCGCGGCCGGCATCGGTTCCGGCTGAGACGATCCCTGCGAGAGCTTCGCTATCGGAATCCCGAGCAGCCGCCATGCTCAGGGAATGGTGCGCGTTGGGCGCAAGGCCGGCGCACGATGTTGTAACCAGCAGAAGAACGACACAGAATCCGATGTGTTTCATGAGCACCTCCTTGGTCACCACGTTGGGACGTCGTGGTTATCGGCCCACGGCGGGCCTTATCTCATCCGATCATGTTCTCCGGTCGCAGAATCTGATCCAGCTTTTCCTTGGAGCAGAGCTTTTTTTCCAGGACCAGCTCGTAGACGCCGCGGTTGGTCTGCAAGGCCTCCTTGGCGAGGGCCGTGCAGATGTCGTAGCCGAGCACCGGATTGAGCGCGGTCACCAGGCCGATGCTGTTTTCCACGGTACGCCGGCAGACCTCCTCATTGGCCGTGATTCCGTCGATGCAACGGTGTTGCAGCGTCGCCATGCCGTTCTTCAGCATCTCCATCGACTCGATGATGCTCTGGGCGATGACCGGCTCCATCACGTTGAGCTCGAGCTGTCCCGCCTCGGCCGCCAAGGTCACCGTGAGGTCGTTGCCGATGACCTTGAACGCGATCTGGTTGACCACCTCGGGAATCACGGGATTCACCTTGCCGGGCATGATCGACGATCCGGGCTGCATGGCGGGCAGGTTGATCTCGTTGAAGCCTGCGCGCGGCCCGGACGAGAGCAGGCGCAGATCGTTGGCGATCTTCGATAGCTTGATCGCAAGCCGCTTGATCGCCGAGGAATACATCACGAAGGCGCCGGTGTCCTGGGTGTCCTCGACGAGGTTTTCCGCCAGGCTGATCTGCATACCGGTGATCTCCCGGAGATGGGAGACGACCCTCTGTGAATACCCGGCGGGAGCGTTGATTCCGGTACCGATGGCGGTGCCGCCCATGTTGACCTCGAGAAAGAGTTTGGCATTCTCGTCGAGCCGCTCGATCTCTTCCTCCAGGGTCACGGCGTAAGCCCCGAACTCCTGTCCCAGGGTCATCGGTACGGCGTCCTGAAGCTGCGTGCGACCCATCTTGATGATGTGCGCGAACTCCTGGGCCTTCTTATGGAACGACTCGGTGAGCTTGCCGAGAACGCGGGTCAACTTGCGGTTGCCCGTCATGAGCGCGATCTTGAGCGCTGTGGGATAGACGTCGTTTGTCGACTGGCTGAGATTGACGTGGTTGTTGGGGTGACAGAATTCGTAGCATCCGCGATCATGGCCCAGGATCCTCAGCGCCCGGTTGGCGATGACCTCGTTGGCGTTCATGTTGGTGGAGGTTCCCGCGCCGCCTTGGATCATGTCGACGACGAAGTGGGTCTGGAACTTGCCGTTGATGATCTCGCGGCAGGCCTGGACGATGGCGCCGGCGACCGAGTCCTCCAGCAGACCGAGCTCGCTGTTGGCTTGCGCCGCGGCCATTTTGACCGTGGCCAGGGCGACGATCAGATCGGGAAAGTGGATCAGCGAGATGCCGCTGATGTTGAAGTTCTCGAGAGCTCGAAGGGTCTGGATACCGTAGTAGTTTTCGGCTCCCACCTCACGTTCACCGAGCAGATCGTGCTCAATTCGCGTGCGCCCCGAGATGTACTGGACCGCAACGTTTGCCACCCGCGTGCTCGCTTGTCGCATGCGACGTGAGATCACCCGCGCAATCCGTGACAGGATCTTGTTTCCCAGTCCCGGCCGGGACGCGATCAGCCGCTCGAAACGATCATGATCGATGGTCAGGATCGTGGATTCGAGGATTGTGCGCGCCGTGGTGGAGTGAGGGTAGTCGTCCATCAGAGCCCCCTCACCGAGGAAATCATAGCGGCTGAAGAAGGCCAGGCGTTTTTCTTCGCCGTGAGCGGTCCGCTTGTAGAGCTCGACCTCGCCGCTGAAGATCAGATAGAGCTTCCTGCGCGGGTTGTTTTCCTCGAAGAGCACCGCGCGCGCGTCGTGTTCTTCGATGGTGACGCTGCGGGCTACGAGCCCGCGCTCCTCGGCACTCAGATCCAGAAAGAGCTCGATGTGCTTCAGGAAGTCTTCGATGACCGCTGATTCCATGTTTCGATTCCCCTCGCGAGGTGGTTGTGGGCAGATTGGCCGCTCCGCTCAGTGTTGATGTCAACGAGGGGTAACCGTAACGATCGCAGCGCGCGAGTCAAGAGCTCTTCGGCAAAATGGGGGCCGCAAGCACCTGCCTGCGATTGCGCGCCTCAGCATTCGATTGTTCTAGTGAATGAGCCGGTCGACTGAAGATGGAATCGGCACCGAGCAGTCGCTTCTACCTAACAAGCTTGGCAGCAGCTCTCACGCGAACCTGTTGGTTTCCGAAGAATCTGGCGTACGCGCCAGGAAGGTGGCTTCTACCTTACTCATTCGTCACGGCCAACCGTAGCCCGACTGGCAACTTCTTTCAGGCAAAGAACCTACGGCAGTCATCGGCGATGGAAATGAAACATTCGAACACCGATGGCGAGGAAGGGCGGCGCGGTACGATCAGGCGTCAATGCGTCTTCCGATTGCTCGTCCAGTCCTGCTCGAAGGGATGGTGGAGCAATCCAACGGTCGTAACGAGTGCCGGGTAAATCCGCCCTCCATTACTGTCGGGCTACGGATGGCACTATCGAAAGAGCGGGGTCATCGTGTGAGCTGTGGCTCGTCGCTTTTCACAGAAGCGGCTACCGGCTTTTCTTCCCTTTTTCCGAACAAACTGCTCTCAACACTGAAAGAAAAGAACTCTCGCAGAGCCGCAAAGATCGCAAAGTTTAATACAATAAAGAGATAGCTAAAGCGGTCGTTGGTGCTGCGATTCTCCAGTCTGGAGAAAAACCTTCGCACCTCAAAGAACGTAAAGAATGTCTGGGAAAACACTTGGCAGGTGATGGTCAGGTGTTCGGTAGGGGTTCGCGGCGTTTGAGCATGGCAACGATGGAAAAAACCCCCACAGCGGCGAAGCAATGCCCGAGTGTGTGTCCACTCACGTACTGGGTCAGACCAAAAATCTCTTGTTCGAAGAGCTCACAGGACCGGGCGAGCGCCAACCAGAAGAGGACTCTCCAGAAATAGTGGCCCTGAGTGAACCTCGAGGGGAAGAGCAGCAACGTCAAGGGTATGGCTAAAACGGTGTAGCCATAGATGAGACCGTAGAATCTTATATCACCCCGGCCGGCCTGTTCGAGACCGACCTGCCAGTAGATCGCGCTGCCGGCACCCAGAATCAGGAGCGGCCAAAGCAGATGCGTGCCCGCCTTGAGACTGATGCGTTCGGACACGACGATGGCAAAAAACGATAAAAGCGCCGTCATGGCGGGCAGGCGATCCCAGATGAGTCGCTCTTCCACCGGATCGTAATGATACCAGCCGGAGCCGAGTCCGGTCAGAATGAGGCACAGGAAAAAGACCGCGTAAATGCGCCTCTCCCGCTGTTCGACGAAGGGCTTCCTCCAGGTGATGTTGCCGCTTCGGATCATGAAATAGAGGCCGCTCAATCCCACGAATACGATAGCCAGGCTGGTGACGACGTTGCCGAACCGCGCGACGTCTTCCTTCTCCAACTGGAGCAGGAACAGGTGCGACACGGGATTACGGGTAAGTCGAGGAAAAAAGAAGATTGCCATCAATCCGAAAATGCCTGGAGAGATAACGATGATCTTCCGGATCCGCATCGACCGCGGTGACAGAAGACTGCTGGCGCGCTTTCGGCCGGACAACTTTAGTTTGCTCAGCCCCATAACTTCCGTTCCATGGCCACAATATGTCCCTAATCCCTGTTCTGTTTCGATCGAGGGGGTCTAGGTGTCAATCTATGTTTCGTACAGGATTGGATCGGACTTGAATAGATTGGGCATTATACGCGAACGGTTCGAGTTTTTACAGATAGGAGCAGACGAAGGCCGGCACCGTCGGAACCCACCGGCGGCGTCTTCCCGCATTACCTCCTCGCAGTCAAAGGATCGGGGCGACGTCAGTCTGCCTGCCCTACGATCCGCTCGCCCACCGGCGCCAGCCGGGGCAGGCCGGAGATCGGGCGGTCGAGATAGATTTTCAGTTCCCCCTCGCCCACCAAGAAGGACCGTAGAGCCCGCGCGCGGCGCGCACGCCCGGGTTGGCGCCCAAGAACCGGCCTATCCCCTCGACGCCTGGCAGGATCTCGTAGTCGTGGCACAGCTCGGTCGGATTCTCTCGGCGCCAGTGGGCGTGAAAATAGATCGGCGAGCACACTTACCGCGCCGGAAGGCAGGGGAATCCAGGCCGCGCCTTTACGTCCTGCAAGGGCCTGGCCGCCGAGCCCTCTGTGTGCGTTGAGGTTTTCAGGGCTGACCCAGCGGATCGAGACGCCACGTGGTACACAATAGAGGGGATCGCTGCCGAAAAACATACATCCTCCCGCTCCACGTACGGAGCTGAGCATTGACTTCATCAACACTTGCTGGGCAGTCTTTGGGGTGCGGTGTTGCGCTGCCACGAGCGACGGCTATCCACAAGAAGAGCAGCCCACTTCAGTCATCATATCAGCCACGGCTCGCGACCGTGGTGTGCTTTCAGCGGGCTGCGGCGCAGTCCCACCCGGTTCCAGCCGAGGTTCACGCAGCATGGCCGTCCCTTGGGGCGTGTCGCTCTCCGTCACGGGTGGGGAGAGGATCGTCAGCATCGATCGATCCCTTTTTATTGATTGATATCATTTTTTTGAGATCTCGGGCTTCCATGAAAGGAGCTTTGTAATGTTTAAATTCGAAACATCCCTGTTGTTCATGATGATTCTCGGTATCGGGCTCACACTGACCGCCGGCGACCTGGCCGCCCAGACGCCGCTCACCACCGAGAGGGTGGCGTCCGGTCTCATGCGGCCGCTCCACGTCACGGCGCCCCCCAAAGACCTGGACCGCATCTTCGTGGTCGAACAGACCGGCCTCATCAAGATCATCGAGGCCGGCGCCGTGCTGCCCACGCCCTTCATCGACCTCTCCGGTAAGGCCAGCCAGTCGGGCAACGAGCGGGGGCTCCTGGGACTGGCGTTCCATCCCGACTATGCCAACAACGGTTATTTCTATGTGAACTACACGCGTGCCAGCGACCACGCAACGGTCGTGGAACGATATACGGTTTCAGCGGGAAATCCCGATATCGCCGATCCTGCGAGTGGAACGATCGTACTGGGTCCGATCAGCCAGCCCTATCCCAACCACAACGGCGGCAACATCGCGTTCGGGTTGGACGGCAAGCTCTATATCGGCATGGGGGACGGCGGTTCGGGCGGTGATCCCGAGTGCCGCGCTCAGCATGGCGACACCCTGCTCGGCAAGATGCTGCGCATCAACGATGACGGTTCGATCCCCGCGGACAACCCCTTCGTGGGCAACCCCAGCGTGCTCGACGAGGTGTGGGCGATAGGCTTGCGCAATCCCTGGCGCTTCAGCTTCGACAGTCTCACCGGCGATCTCTACATCGGTGACGTGGGACAGAGCGCCATCGAAGAGATCGACTATCAGCCAGGCACCAGCACGGGCGGCGAAAACTACGGCTGGAAGGTGATGGAGGGGTCCTCGTGCTTCAGCACGCAGAACTGCAATCCCGAAGTACCTCCCTGCAACGACCCACGCCTGCTGCTGCCGATCTACGAGTACACTCACTCGAGCGGGCGGTGCTCGGTGACCGCCGGCTTCGTCTACCGAGGATGTGCGATCCCCGATTTGCAAGGGACCTACTTCTTCGCCGACTATTGCACCTCCGAGGTCTTTTCGTTCCGCTACGACGGCCAGACTCTGAGCGAGTTCCAGGACCGCACCGCCGAGCTCGCGCCCTCGAGTGGATCGATCAACCTGATCAGCTCGTTCGGCACCGATGCCGACGGTGAGATCTACATCGTGTCCCAGGGTTTCGGATCGAACGGCGGAGAGATCTACAAGATCGTCGCCGATCTGCCTTCCGCATTTGAAGACCTGGGATTCGCGAAGAGCGGCACCGGCGGTGTCGAGCCGCTGCTCGAGGTCTGCGGGACGATGGGCACCGGCGGTACCGCCAAGCTGCGCCTGCGCAACGCTCTGCCCTCCGCCAAAACAGCCGTAGTCATCTCCCTGTCCGAGAATCCGAGCCCGCTCTTCGGTGGAATCCTGGTTCCCAGTCAGCCGGCGTTCAAGACCTTCATCGCCTTCACCGACGCGGACGGTATCTTCGAGAAGCCGTTCAACGGCGGCCGCGGACCGCGGGATGTTTTTGTGCAGGTACTGGTCGAAGATTCAGGAGCCACACAAGGAGTGGCCTTCTCCAACGCGATCAAGGCCGTTTTGCAGCCGTAACCGCAACGAGCGATCCTGAAGGCCGAGGCGACGTTGGATCAATGTTGATTCATCAATGCCTCAGCCATGCCTGAGTCAGGGACGCCGCTCCTCGAGCGACGTCCCTTTTTTTGTATGAACAGTAAAGACGTTAAGAGCATAACAATTGTTGTATCTCAGTTGTCGTCACCAATCTGATCGAATATACTCAATCCTTACGGTTTGATAATTCTATAGCAACATTGGGAGGATCAAGAGATGGTGACAGGCAGGTTCTTAACCTCGGTTTTAGTGGTTTTGTTGAGTGGTATCTTGCTGGCACTTTTTTCACCCACGCTTCATAGCGAAGCGTTCGAGGAACGTTCAGAAAATAAGACTTTGCTGGAACAGGTCATCGAAAGAATCGGTGGCTACATCGGGATTGTCGATGCCCGCCGCAACGAGCCGTGCCTCGATGACAGCGACACGACGCAGACGATCGTGTCTCTCGAGGTCGACAAGAGCAAGATCAAGATCGATGGAGAGTTTTCTCCTGGTGAATACGATCCGATCCTCGGCCGGGGCGAGGGCCACGGCTGGTCGGCGGACATCGAGGGAGAGGACCAGGGAAGCGTCTACTCGGTGTTGACGCGCATCGAACGGAGCGGCGGCGACGAAGGGCGAGCCTCTCCCTACCCCGGCAATTATACCGGCTACCCCCAGTTTTTCTTTTTCAACCTCATGCACAACATCGTGAGACTCATAGAGCGACACCCGGCCGACTACAACAAGTTTATCTTCAGCTTTCCCCATACCCCCGACAAGTTGGAGCTGACAATCTGGTTGTTTCGAGACGGCGACTACACCGGCGGAGATGAGCTCACCCTCTGGCTCGACAATTCCGGTATACTCGAAATTCCCCAGTACAGCTCCAACACCTCCTTTGACGACCGCGGTTTTTTGTATGCTTTGACGGATGAACAAGGCAACTACCTTGCGGTCGTGCACCACACGCCTGAGATGCCGAATCCCAATCAGGATCCCAAATACTGGACGAAGTACTGTGTCTATGGCAAGGCGCTATTTACTGATAGTGCCTTCAAGCTCTATCAAGGCCAGTTGCCCGGAGCGTCGAAGAACCAGTATAACGAAACCTACGAGATGGCTGTGTTGATGCCCCCACCCTTGGACAATCCCGGTGATTTTTACTTCGTCAGACTCGATGAACAGGATCCAAGGGACGATGGCGACTTTACGTTGGTTCCGTACTGGGACGGCCGGCTGGGGTTTAGCTTCGCTCCTCGGACCGCTGCCAGCTCGACGATCCTGTCCGGCGATCAGGAAGAGGCAACGCTGGACAATCTCGTTTACGCCATCGACGATCAGTGACCGCTGTTCTTTTTGTAACAGCTCGTCGATGAGCCGTCGCAAGTCAGCGTGACAGTTGGATGGATTCGAAAAATTTATGGTCCATTTGATCCTCCATTCTCGCCTAGACAGTCGTGTCGGAAACAGTAACAGAGTCGCTTCCGGCAAAAGGTTAGCAAATAGTCCTATTTGTCAATGGCGAACGAGGGAGGAAAGATCATGGTTACACGTAAGAAAGGTTCATTGTCGTGCTTGTTTATTTTGATCTGTGCTCTGATCGTGTTATTAACCGTCCCCGGTGTTGCCGCGGACTGGGGAGAGGCGTCCAAGGAGTGCGGCTTCCTGGAGCGGATCCTGGCCAGAGCCGGTGCCGCGCTTGGAATTCCCGGGTTGTTGCTCGATGACAACTTTGACAGCGGCGGTGACACGACCACGGAGATCGTCTCGATCGAGATCAAACCCGAAAAAATCAAAATCGACGGCATGTTCAGTCCCGGAGAATACGATGGCATCGTCGGTAAGCCGGAGGGCACCGGATGGTCGGCTGACATCGGCGGTGAGGATTGGGGGAGCGTCTACACCACCTTGACGAAGGTCTTGGCCGTCTTGCGGGGGGGCGGGGACTCTGGACCCGATTTTCCAGGAGTTGGAGGTTGGAGCGCAGCATCGAGTCTTTATTTGTTCAACCTCACCCATAATATCGTGAAACTCCAGGAGCTCAAAAAACCCGATTACAACAAATTTATCTTCACCTTCAAACACACATCCCCCGAGGTGAGGCTGATCGTCTGGGTGTTTCAGAAACGCGATTATACCGGTGACGATCTGGTCTGGCTGGCCGGTTCCGGAATCCTCGATCTACCGGGCTACGGAGACATTACGGAATTCGATGACAGAGGATTTTTCTACTGTCTAGATGACGGCAATACCCAGATCATAAAGCACTGGATACCGGGTATGATGACGCCCAACGATCCCAATTACTGGCAAGATTGGTGCGTCTACGCCAATGCGGGATTCAATAACTCGGCCTACAGCCAACACAACGGGCAACTGCCCGGCGCCCAAAACGATGTCACTTGCGAAGTCTACGAACTTACCGTGTTGCTGCCACCGCCTTACGACGAGCCTGGCGATCTGTATATCGTCAAGCTCGATGAAGAGGACCCGGAGCATGATCGCACCTACAATATGAGACTCTACTGGGAAGGACTACTCTATTTGAAGTTTCCTTCTTCAACGAGTGCATCGCAATCGCGCAGGTTTGTGAGCGACGGGATGGATAACGACGATTAAAGTTACGGTGGTTACTACTTTTCAGGGAACCAGAAGAACCCTTCTCGCCTAAGACCGATCACAGGTGTCACACCGGTGACCGGTTTTTTTATACTCTGGTAGCGGTCTCTGCGGTTCATGTACAGCCGGAGAAGGAATCATTGCACGTTTTCGATGATGAGATCGCAGGCTGGACGGACGCCGTTGACTTGGATCGCTGATTCCGGACCTTGGGGCATACGTTTCGAAACGCGGTTGTCTTCCAGGAATTGAGCGCAGCTCCCCCCGCGTACGACGCGGTCTGTTCCATCGAGCGATTCGTGCCGGTTGCCGTCTGTGGGGTGTCCTCCACCATAAGACTTGACATAGATGTCCTGGCACCACTCGCTCACGTTGCCGATGACGTGATGCAGGCCGAACGGGTTGGGTGGCAAGGCATTGACCGGAGCATGTGCCGCGTAGCCGTCCCGGTAGGTGGCGACGAAGGGATTCGGCGGTTTGCGGCTCGTGTATTCACAATATTTCAGGTCGACCATGTTGATGGCGCCGTCGATCGTATCCGCTGTGGGGCCAGTCCACCAGGGCCAGCTCGTGCCGGCGCGGGCGGCGTATTCCCATTCCGCTTCGCTGGGCAGCCGCAGCCCCAGTTCGAAGAGCACCCTAGTGCATTCCGTCCAGTTCACCTGCTCCACGGGATGCGTGAAATCTATGAGCTTGGGATTGACCGTTGGGGAGTTGAAGCTAGGATTGCCGCCGGTCTTGCGCCACCACTGCCCTTGAGTTATCTCGTATTTCGAAAGAAGGAAGGGTTTTGCGATCATTACGGTGTGGACGGGACCTTCGGTTCCCTCAGCCATGGGATCGACGTTGGGTTCGGCCTCTCGATGGTCACCGTCAGGTGGAATCGCGCCCATATCGAAGGTTCCCGATGGGATCAGGACCAGGACGATCGCGCTCTCTTCGGTGATAGCGAGATTGCCATCTGAGCAGCGCTCCGGGATCTCACCCGACTCGTAGTGCGCAAACTCCCAGAGGCCCGATCGGGGATCAGGGCCGAGCGGTACAAGTCCGACCTGCGGCTCGATTACGAGACCATCGTAGGCGGGACAGTCATCGACATCGGCGATCGAGGCGATCGCAGCCCGCCACGCTTCACGATATTGATCCACAGTCTTCTCTTTAATCGTCCCGGCAAGGGCGAATCGTTCCTCGACTCGGGCCAGCGCTCCACGTTTTCCTTCGTCCTCAACGGTGAACGCTCCGATCCCCGCGACCAACTCCCGGAGCACCTCGAGCTGCCAGGCCTCCTCCTGGTGCTGGTCGAGATTCAGCGTGGCGGTCCTGGCTTGCAGGTCGGCGAGGGTCCTCTGGTGGACGGGAAGCCTGCCGGCGAGAGGTTCGGCACGACGGAGCCATTCCTGAAGATCGGCGAGATTCTCCGGTCGCGCAGGCCACAGCACTTTCTCCTTCTCGCTGAGATCCCTGAGCACCTTGCTGTCGGAGAGCCGCTGGATCTCGTTGAGACGCTTATTTGTCTGCGGATAGGAGTAAAACAGGATATACCCCACGATCGCCAGCGCTGCCAGCAGCGTGACCCCTATCGCGGTGCTGGCTGCCGGATGGCGCCGGATCGTCTTACGACCTCTCCGGAAGATGCTCGCCGGTTTGACGATGAGGTCCACACCACCCTCGATGAGCTGCGTCAGGTCGTACGCAAGATCGGCCATCTTCTGGTAGCGATGGGCGGGATCCTTCTCCAACGCTTTGAGAATCACCCGCTCCAGCTCGCGTGAGATCGAAGGATTAAGCCGGCGCGGCGCTAGGGGATCTTCGTTGAGCACCTGATGGATCACCTGCTCTGTGCTCTCGCCGTCGAAGGGCTGCTTGCCGGTCAGCGCCTCGTAGAGGGTGGCACCCAGCGAGTAGATGTCGGTGCGCGCGTCGATCTGTTCGTGGCGTCCGGTGATCTGCTCCGGCGAGGCATAGGCCGGTGTTCCCCGCATCTCACCGGTAAAGGTGAGCGTGGAGAGCTTCAGGTTGCGGGCGATGCCGAAGTCGAGCAGCTTGGCCCGGCCACCGGGCAACACGTGGATATTGGAGGGTTTCACATCGCGATGGATGATTCCGACCTGGTGGGTCCAGTCGAGGGCTTCGGCGATCTCCTTGATCCAGGTCAGGATCAGCTTGGTGGAGGGTTTACGTCGGCTGCTCCAGGCCTGGCGCAGGATCTCGTTCAGGCCTTTGCCTTGCAAGAGCTCCATGGCGAAGTAGCGCGTGCCCTGGCTCTCGCCGCTTCCAAACACGCTCACAATGTGCGGATGATCGATTTTGGCGAGCATGTCGATCTCGCGCCAGAAGCGCTCCTCCACCTCGGGTGCTCCGGCGAGCTCGGGCCTGATCAGCTTGAGAGCCACCTTGCGCTGCAGAGACTCCTGGACGGCGAGGTAGACCACCCCCAACCCTCCGGCGCCGAGCTTTTTGATCAGCCTGAAATCGCCGAGTCTCTCGAAAGGCAGCCCCGGCTCGATCTGCGCCTCGACCTCTTCCAAGGACAACTCGACATTGTGTGATCGGAGCAGTTCCGATGCCGGAGATTTTTCCAGAAAGTCGGGATCGTCGAGGAACGACTGCAGCAGCGCACGGACCTCATCCAAGAGCTCGTCATCGCCGGCACACTCCCGCTCCAGTAATGAGTCTCGATCTTCAGGATCCTGCTCGAGAGCGGCGGCGAAGATTTTCTCGATTGTTGCCATGCGTTCATCCGTCATCGTTATCCTCCCCGAGCGACAGGCCCTACGAACGTGCCGCAGCGGAATCGTTTTTGTGTGCTATCCGAATCTTCCTGTATCTCGAGCGCGATTTCGAAGAAGATGATCCCAAGTCCACACGGCGTATTGTAAGTGATTGCCGCAAGTTGTCTATTTTTCTTTTCATCGCAGGAGAAGAGCCACGATCAGAAGGAACGACATTGAGATCCCGAAGGAGGGTAACGCCAGGCAACGGCCGCTCGTCGAGCTGAAGGAGGTGACCCGGTCTTATCGGGAAGGGGATAAGATTCATCATGTGCTCGATAGGCTCGGCGCCACGGTGCATGCCGGCGAAATCGTGGTGCTCCTGGGGCGCAGCGGTTCGGGCAAATCGACGCTGCTCAACCTGATCAGTGCCATCGATCGACCCGACTCGGGTGAGATCTTGATCGAGGGGGTGCCTCTGAGCAGCCTCGACGAAGGCCAGCGCACCGTGCTGCGCCGCCGGCGGATCGGCTTCGTGTTCCAGTTTTTCAACCTCATCCCCACCCTCACCGTCGAGGAGAACCTGCTGCTGCCGCTCGAGCTGCAGGCTCGGGGCGACGGCCGGTACCGTGCGTCGGTACGCGAGATGCTGGCCGCGGTGGGGCTGGAGAGCAGGGCACAGAGCTTTCCCGATCGCCTCTCCGGCGGTGAGCAGCAGCGCGTGGCCGTTGCCAGGGCGTTGATCCACGAGCCGACCATCGTGCTGGCCGACGAACCCACTGGTAACCTCGATCTGGAGACGGGACGTCAGGTGATCGAGCTGCTCGACCGCCTCGTGCGTCGCCGGGGGCGCACCATGATCTTGGCCACCCACAGCCGCGAGCTGATCGGCCTCGCCGACCGCATCGTGACGCTCAAGGAAGGGCGGTTGATCCCTGTGCCTCCCGATGAGGTGTCGTGACATGACGGGGCTCCTGGCCAGATCGAGCCGGCGTCATATGCTGCGACACCCCTGGCAGTTGATCCTGTCCTTGGTGGGGGTGGCTTTGGGTGTGGCGGTCGTGATCGCAGTGGATCAGGCCAACGAGAGCGCCAGCCGGGCCTTTCTCTATTCGATGGAGAGCGTCACCGGCCGGGCCACGCACCAGATCGTCGGAGGCACCGCAGGGATCCCGGACGCGCTGTATACCGAGCTGCGTGTGGAGGCCGGCGTGCGCGCCGTGGCTCCGGTTGTCGAGGGTTATGTTGCTTCTCTCACCGAGCCCGCGCGATCACTGCACCTGCTGGGGATCGATCCCTTTGCCGAGGAGCCTTTCCGAAGCCATCTCGCATCCCTTTCCGATGAGGGCGGGGCGCGCCTGGCCACCTTGCTCATCGAGCCGGCGTCGGTGCTGGTCTCCGAGAGGTTGGCTGCCGAGCTAGGGCTCGCGAAGGAAATCGAGCTGCGTCTGCGGACCGGCTCGCTGCAGAAGAGCATGGCGATCGCCGGGATTTTCAAATCGGAAGAGGACGCTCGAGGAAGGGCTCTGACCGACATCGTGCTCACCGACATCGCCACCGCCCAGGAGCTTCTGGGACTCTGCGGCCGGTTGAGTCGGATCGATCTGATCTTGCCAGAGGGCTCCGGTGGTGATCGGCTCAGGGAGATGATTACCTCCCGCCTTCCCGCGGGCATCCGGCTGATCCGCTCCGACACCCGCTCTCAATCGGCCGAACAGATGATCAGCGCCTTCCAGCTCAACCTCTCGGCGATGAGCCTGCTGGCCCTGATCGTGGGGATGTTCCTGATCTTCAACACGATGACCTTTTCCGTCGTGCAGCGACGTCGCCAGATCGGTCTGCTTCGAACCCTGGGAGTGACCCGTCGCGAGATCTTCACGCTCATCCTCGGCGAAGCTCTCCTGCTGTCCCTGGTAGGGACTCTGCTCGGCACCCTTTTGGGCGTGTTGCTCAGCCGCAACCTGACCGGGCTGGTCAGCCAGGCGATCAACGATCTCTATTTTGTGCTCACCGTGCGCGGCGTGGCCTTCTCCTGGACGAGCCTTGCCAAGGGCTGGTTCCTTGGTGTGGGCGCCACCCTCGTAGCGTCGCTCAAACCGGCCTGGGAGGCCACTACGGAGCCTGCCGGCCTGGTCCTACGGCGTTCCCTCGAGGAGAGCAGAATGCGGCGCCGAATTCCTCGGCTCAGCGTGGCCGGGATGCTCTGCCTGCTCCTGGGAGCTGCTATCCTGGCGTTCCCGAGCAGACGGAGCGAGATCGGCTTCGTCGGGATCCTCGTTTTGATCCTGGGCTTCGCCCTGCTAACGCCGGTGGCCGTGACCGTGATGATGGGGGCCGTGGGGAGGCTCACCGGGGCGACGCCGAGCCTGCTGGCGCGCATGGCCAGCCGCGGCGTGGTGTCCCAACTGAGCCGTACGGCCCTGCCCCTCGCGGCTTTGGCGCTGGCCGTCTCCGCCGTCGTGGGGGTGGGGGTCATGATCAGCAGCTTCCGCCTCACCGTCGTGCACTGGCTGGAGACCCGTCTATCCGCCGACCTCTACGTCTATTCTCCCAGCGGGGTCCACCGGCGCAACAACGGCTCCCTGGAATGCGACTGGCCCGAGAGGATCGCGCGACTCCCCGGCGTGGCGTCGTGCAGCATGTACCGCGAGATCGAAATCCTCCAGGAGGAAGGAAGGTCGCTGCGCGTCATCGGCACCGCCATGGGCCCTGAGAGCCGGGCGGGCTTCCGTTTCGCATCCGGCGATCCGCGAGCGATTTGGCCGGCGTTTTTGAACGAGGGGGCTGTGCTCGTGACCGAGCCCTTCGCCTTCCACAACCAGACCGCCGTAGGCGACCGAGTGACGATCGCCACCGATCGCGGCCGCCGGGAATTCGAGGTGGCGGGTATCTACTACGACTACAGCTCCGACAACGGCCTGGTCCTCATGAGCTACGACACTTTCAGGCGCTACTGGGACGATGACCGTGTCTCCGGGGTGTCGGTCTACGCCCGGGAGGGCGTCGATCTGGATCGTCTGACACAGTCGATTCGATCGCTGACCATCGAAGACGAGGAGATCTTGGTACGATCCAACCGCGCCCTGCGCGAGACATCGATCGAAATTTTCGACCGAACCTTCCTGATCGCGCGGGTTCTGGAGGTTTTGGCGGTGTTCGTGGCCTTCGTGGGGATCCTCAGCTCATTGATGGCGCTGCAGCTCGAGCGTGGCCGCGAGCTCGGGGTTCTGCGCGCGGTCGGGCTCACGCCGAGACAGCTCTGGAAGCTGGTCACCGTTCAGACCGGTCTGATGGGGTTAGTGGCCGGCTTTCTGGCGCTGCCGCTCGGCAACGTTCTGGCCTGGGTCTTGATCTACATCATCAACCGCAGATCCTTCGGCTGGACCCTGCAGTTCCGATTCATGGTCGATGTCATGGGCGAGGCGTTGCTGCTGGCGCTTGCTGCGGCGCTGCTGGCCGGGATCTACCCGGGCTTCAAGATGGCCAGGACTTCGCCGGCGCTGGCGCTGAGGGAGGAGTGAGTGAGCATGACATGGAAGTGGAAGGTGGCGCTGGCGGTATCTGTCGCGGCTGTCTCGGCGGCGGCCGTTGTGTTGCTCCTTTGGGATTACGGCCCCTCCGGCGAGCGATCTTCGAGGCTCTCGATCACCGACCTGATGTCGGAGCTGGACGACGAGGGATTCGCCAGGGCTTTCGAGCCGCGCCTCTTCCATTTTCCCACAGATCACGGCCCGCACGAGGAGTATCGCACCGAGTGGTGGTACTACACAGGCAACCTGGCCACGGCAGGAGGACGTGCTTTCGGGTTTCAGTTCACCCTGTTCCGCCGGGCCGTGACGAGCCGGCCGGTACCGCGCACATCACCATGGGCCGCCGACCAGGTGTACATGGCGCACTTCGCCCTCACCGACGTGGCGCGGGGGCGCTTTTTCGCCGGTGAGCGGTTCAGCCGCGGGGCCGTGGGGCTGGCCGGGGCGCAGGCGGAGCCTCTACGGCTGTGGCTGGACGATTGGCAGGTGGAGGGCTGCGACGGCGCGGCGGAATCTACTGCGGATTCCGCGGAGACTCCCAACATGAAGCTGCGCGTCGCCGGCGACGGGGTGGCTCTGGAGCTGACCCTGACCGGCCTCAAGCGACCCGTGCTTCAGGGCGATCGCGGTCTGAGCGCCAAGGGGCCCGAACCGGGCAATGCGTCCTACTACTACTCGCTCACGCGGATGAGGGCCCGCGGCCGGATCGAGCTCGACACCGGGGAGGGGGGGGATGAAAACGGGTGCGACATCCACATGGTGGAGGGGACGGCGTGGATGGATCGTGAATGGGGGACCAGTGCGCTCGGCGCGGATCTGGCGGGATGGGACTGGTTCGCACTCCAGCTCGATGACGGGCGCGAGCTCATGTACTACCAGTTGCGACGTCGCGACGGCTTGGCCGCTCCGTTGAGCGCCGGCGTTCTCGTCGATGCCGGAGGGGGTAGCCGGTATCTTGCCGCCGACGAGGTGAGCATTGAGGTGCTCGATCACTGGCGTAGCCCGCGTGGCGGAGTCTATCCCGGACGCTGGCGCCTCGAGATTCCCGCCGAGGGACTCGAGCTCGACATCGAGCCGCGCATTCCCGATCAGGAACTGAACCTGTCGGTACGCTATTGGGAAGGCGCTGTGGAGATCGAGGGCCGGGGAGCGGGTGGCTCCGTCGCCGGGTTAGGCTACGTGGAGCTCACAGGTTACGCATCGGTCCCGGCCGTTTTGACGCGCTGAGGCGCTCGAGGACCTGCATCTACCCCTGCATAACACGGCGCATCTCAACGAGTTCCCAACCGATTCGAATCATGCCGCTCGGGGGAAGCTGTGCCGGATTCCGCGGGAGGACAAAAAATAATTTTTTGCTAGAGCTGCGTCTTGGATGATTCGTCAAAGGAGCATGCTTCGGGATGACACCGGGGCTCGTCACGATCTTTGGACAATTGAATCGATACGATTCGGACGAAAATGCCGATTGAGAGAGAACAGGCTGCGAAGAGCGCCGCGATCAGGGTTTCGCGCCTGACTGACCGGGGCTATCAGGGAATGAGATGAGTGGAGCGGCACGCCTTCGAGGGAGCGAAACCGGTGCTGATGCAGACGGTTTCAAAACCGTACCACGATTTTCAGGAATGTCGATACCAGGAAACCAAGAACCAGACGACGGCGATTCCGTCGAGGAGTAGTAAATAATATGGTCAAAAACGTGCTGAAAAACGTCGCTGTTTTATGTGCCTACGTGATGGTGGCTCTGGTGGCGATCGCTGTGGTGGGCTGGTTCATCATATAAGACCCGATCGCGACGGCTCCTGAAATCAGCACGATCCGGGTAATCCTCCCGTGCGCTTCAGGAACCATCGAAGACAGCGATGCCAGATGTCGATCGGTTCACAAAACATCATAGGGCATCCGCCTGGATTCACGCGCATACCGCTCTCCCTCTTCGGGACGATAACTATTTTGGAAACACTGCCGCAACCGAAGGATCCCGCCTGCGTTCACATCCTACGCTTCACGAAAAGGCCTGTGGTGGCTCTCTCAAAAATGACCATCACTTCTGAAAACGAGAAGGTCATCTCCAGGGGAGATCGCTTGGCACGCCGCGAGATCGACGAAGGGGATTGAAATTCCTATCCTCCACTTCGCGTACGATGTTGCAAGCGGCCGGGGTGCCGTTGGTGCCCGGGACGCAGGGCAGCATCGAGGAGCTGGACCGCGTGGCCAAGCAGGTGGAGAGAGAGTCCACGGTGGACGCTTGCAGGGCATCGAAGCGTCCGCTCTCTTTCATCGTTGATGGCCGCTCGGTCCTGGCTCATCTGGCGCGCAGCGAGACCGGTTGGGTGCTGGGAGATCAGAGTAAAGCGGTCGCACTGGCGCGGCGCCGTTTTTCATCGACTGAATTGGCAACAGCTCGTATAGGATGAGCATGTTGGTTAGGCGAGAAGCGACTAACTGTGAGTTGATCCTTCGCCCTGCTCCTGCGAGAGACCTGTCCGTAGCCCGACAGTCATGGAGGGCGGCGCGGTACTCTCGAATCTCTCGAAAACGTTCGATTGCTCTCTTATCTAGCGTAATGGGTAGAACCAAATCACAATATACACTACTTAAAAAATAGGAATCAAACCGTTGTATCTATCCTATCTTATTCAGAATTTCAAACCGGTCTCTGTAATTCTGTCATAGTCCCTCTTACCTAAAAAAATCATGAGTTTGAGATAATTACCTTCTCGAAAGCTAAAAATATTTGTGTGCATTTTTTTTTATAATTTTTTCTTGAACTCATCATCAGAGGCTGATAGGTTGCTCGTAGGTAGCACCTGATGACGTTCACACCATAAGACCACCATTTAGGGATCATGACAAAACAACTGCGCATATTCCTCGCTCGAATCTAGTGGAGATTTGGCTGTGACATACCCGTCTATTCGCGGGCAGAGCGGCGCTACGTCAAAAATTCGCTGAGCTCGAAACAGCCAGATCGACACAAGAGGTGAGTTGATGAATTTGTTGTATCGAGGAGTAAGTCCGTAACACAGGAAGTATTGAGGAGGAAGCCATGTATAACAACAAGGCAGGGATAGTGATTTTTTGGATCCTTTTGCTATTGACGCTGCAGCAAAGCGTTTTGTGGGCACAAGGACGTGTCTGGAGGGTTCCCCAAGAAAAACCCAAAATTCAAGAGGCGATTGACGCGTGCCGGTTCAACAGCGAAGACGTGGTTCGAGTCAGTGACGGGACTTACACTGGGGATATCAACTTCAACGGTAAAGACATAACCGTCTACAGCGTCAATGGGGCGAGCTCGACAATCATCACCGGCACCGGCACCGGTAGCGTTGTCACCTTCAACAGCGGAGAAGGACGCGACTCCGTTCTGAGAGGTTTCACGGTCACCGGCGGCGACGCCACCTACGGCGGTGGGATCTTCTGCGACGGATCCTCTCCGACGCTGACTGTCAACATCATCATAAGCAACGATGCTACACATGGTGGTGGTATATGTTGTTTTGATCAATCAAGTCCTTCGATAGAAGATAATGTAATAGGAACGTATTATGAAGGAAATAGTGCGGTTGGATACGGGGGGGGCATTTACTGCTACGGTGCATCTAATCCTGACATAAAATACAATACCATTATCGATAACGACGCTGGATTCGGTGGAGGAATTTGCTGTCACAGCTCGAGTCCGAACATCATCGGAAACGGTAATTCTGCGTACGGAGGACAGATAACAAATAATTCAGCAGATTATGGAGGGGGTATTTGCTGTGTCGAAAACTCAGCTCCAAACATCAAAACCAGCAATAATATTTCTTCGAACAGGGCGTACATTGCTGGTGGAGGTATATATTGCTCAGACAATATATATTTAAGCCCTCAAATTTGGAACAATTCAATCACTTCCAATGAGGTCGGATTGGTCGGTTCTTTTAATGGGATAGGTGGAGGGATATGCTGCGCTAATTCCTCGCCATCAATTCGATATAACATCATATCTCAAAACGAGGCATATGGACTCGAGTATTCGGAAGGCGGAGGAATTTGGTGTTCAAATTCGACAGCTCTTATTGCCAAAAACGATATAAGTGTAAACAAGGCTAATTATTATGGATATGGAGGTGGAATTTTCTGCAGTAGTGCCGTGACGATTACTACTAATCACATCAGGGTAAACTCAGCAGGGCTTTTTGGTGGCGGAATATATTGTGAAAGTAGTGCTCTTATTGTCAATAATTTGTTCGAAAATAACTGCACAATAGGTACGGGGTCAAGAGGAGCGGGTTTATTGATAGCTACGAGTTCTAATCCTGATGTAACAAATAATACTATAGTCTACAATAAAGCGCAAGGCGGCTCCACAGCTGGCGGAGGAATTTACTGTGAAGAGGATTCAGCACCGGTTATTACGAATTGTATATTATGGGGGAATTTAGCATCCGCACCAGGCACTGTTCAGGATGAAATCGATAAAAATGCTACGGCCAATCCGATAGTCACTTATTGTTGTATTCAGTACGGATATCCTGGCGCCGGAAACATATCGACAAATCCATTGTTTT
>Ga0190284_1000091_pt1 | contig 68788 bp, 50 predicted proteins | sample 48691812_MG_FD_161668 | JGI IMG/M metagenome (GOLD analysis project Ga0190284, IMG submission 161668) | Hydrothermal vent microbial mat bacterial communities from Southern Trench, Guaymas Basin, Mexico - 4869-18-1-2_MG | ecosystem: Environmental > Aquatic > Marine > Hydrothermal vents >...
GAGCCTATGGATTCCATTCTGCAGAGGCCACAATATGTATGATCATGCTATGCTGTACGGGTATCAAATTGTCACCAGTGTCGAAAAAACTGTGATTTCAACCCACACGAACGTCAGGAGAGCCGAATATTTTGCCATTGGTGCTCCTACTCGGCCGCTGACGCCGCGGGAGCAGCACACCTCGAAATCCCGTCCAATCTGCGCTGCGTACGTGTCATGTGCACGGGGCGCATCGATCCGCAGTTCATTTTGAGCGCCTATCAGAAGGGGATGGACGGCGTCCTCATCTGCGGCTGCCACCCTGGCGACTGTCACTACATCTCCGGGAATCTGGGGGCCCAGGTACGTTTCGAGCTGCTGAAGAAAACACTCGTTCAGCTAGGTCTCGAGCCGGAGCGGCTGCGGCTCGAATGGATCAGTGCTCAAGAAAGTGAAAAGTTAGCCGATGTGGTTCTCGACATGACCGAGCGGGTGCGCGCCCTGGATTTACTGGACTGGCCCGACCTCGATTACGAAGACAACCTCGTGGATACCAATCTCGACACGATACAGCGAGAGGTGGAACCATGAACAAACTCAAACTGGGTCTCTACTGGGGAGCAGGTTGCGGCGGATGCGAGATCGCATTCCTCGAGATCCATGAGAAAATCCTCACCCTCCTGGAACGTGTGGAGATCGTTTTTGCGCCCTGTTTCATCGACGTGAAGTACGCAGACCTGCGCGCCATGCCCGACGGATCGATCGATGCCTGTTTTTACAATGGCGCGATCCGCAACGATGAGAACGAAGCGATCGCCAGACTCTTGAGGCGTAAATCGAAGCTGTTGATCGCCTACGGAGCCTGTGCGGTGATGGGAGGGATCCCGGGTCTGGCCAACATGCATACAGCCGGGGAGATCCTGGAGCGTATCTACAAGACAACCGAGTCCACCGACAATCCGAGCGGCATTCTACCCGAGCCGTCGAGCTCGATCGCCGAGGGACGCGACATCGAGCTCGCCGAGGTGCGCCCCCAGGCGAAGGCGTTACGCCAGGTCGTCGCCGTCGACTATTTCATGCCTGGCTGCCCGCCGACCGAGAAGCAGACGTGGCGGGTTTGTGAAGACCTGGTGGAAGGCAGACTGCCCCTTCCCGGCTCGATCGTAGGTGCCGGGGAGAGATCGGTGTGCGCCGAGTGTCCCCGCGAGAAGCGGGGGACCAAGATCAAGGCCTTCAAGCGTCCCCACGAGGTGACACCTGACGGCGAGACCTGCCTCCTCGAGCAGGGGCTTCTCTGCATGGGACCGGCGACACGATCGGGTTGCGAAGCGCTGTGTCCCCGCGTCAACATGCCCTGCCGTGGCTGCTACGGTCCAGCGGGCCGGGAAAAGGATCAGGGCGCGCAGATGATCGGTGTGCTCGGTTCGGTAATCGACCACGACGATGACGGTGCACTGAGCGCAGCGCTGGAGAGTGTGATCGATCCCGCCGGTACCTTCTACCGCTTCAGTCTGCCAACCTCTTCTCTGGGACGCAGCCGGAGTCCGGCACGCAAGAGGAGGCTGCCATGACAACAACGGGACTGCACGCACTATGGACTCGGCGCGGAATGCGCACGAATCACGGGGGAATCAGGAAATGAAGAAGATCACCATCGATCCGATCACACGCCTCGAGGGTCATGGCCGCATCGATCTCTTTCTCGACGACGAGGGATGCGTGGACGACTGCTGGCTGATCATTCCCGAGGTGCGCGGTTTCGAAAAATTCGTCGAGGGACGTCCGGTCGAAGAGCTGCCCAGGATTACATCGCGCATTTGCGGTGTCTGCCCCGAGGCTCATCACGCCGCGAGCGCCAAGGCGGTGGACGCCATCTACGGGGTCACCATTCCCCCCACGGCGGAGCTGATCCGACGGCTGCAGTACAACGCCTTCGTCGCCGGAGACCACGCGACCCATTTCTACGCTCTCGGCGGGCCCGATTTCATCATCGGGGCCGACGCGCCCGCGGCGGAGCGTAACATCATCGGAGTGATCGAAAAGGTGGGCAAGGACCTGGCTCACAAGGTGATCACCATGCGCAAGGTGGCTCACGAGGTCTCCGAGATGCTCGGCGGGCGGCGTATCCACCCGGTGGGAATGATCCCCGGCGGCCAGTCCAGGGCCGTGACCCCCGAGATGCAGCGACGCCTCATCGAGATCGGCGGATTCATGGTCGAGTTCAGCCGGCTCACCCAGAAGATTTTCGCCGACGTGGCGCTGGCCAACGAAGGCACCCGCGATCTGCTGCGTTCGCCGGCGTTTACGCACCGCACCCACTACATGGGGCTGGTGAACGAGCAGAACCAGCCCGACGTCTATGACGGCCGGCTCAGGGTGGTCGATCCCGAGGGCAACGAATACAGCCGCTTCTCAGGCCGGGATTACCTCTCGCACCTGGCGGAGCATGTCGAACCCTGGACCTATCTCAAGTTTCCTTTCCTCAAGAGCCTCGGCTGGTCGGGTTTCGACGAGGGCGTCGACTCGGGTGTGTATCGCGTGGCGCCCTTGGCCATGCTAAACGCCGCCGACAGCATGCAGACCCCCCTGGCTCAGGCCGAGTTCGAGAAACTGAACCAGTTCTTCGAAAGCCGCCCGATCCACGCCACCCTGGCGTACCACTGGGCGCGCATCATCGAGATGCTCCAGTGCTCGGAGCTGGTTCTGCGCTACGCTCGGGACGAGCGGCTCACCGACCCCGAGGTGCGCGCGCCGGCCGAGGGTATGCTGCGCGAGGGAGTGGGTGTGATCGAGGCGCCCCGCGGGGTGCTCATCCATCACTACTGGACCGACGAGCAGGGCTTGGTGCTCCGGGCCAACCTGATCGTGGGCACCACGCACAACCACGCGCCGATCAACATGTCGATCCAGAAGGCCGCCAAGAGCCTGATCGACGGCGCCGGCGAGGTGAGCGAGCCCCTGCTGAACACGATCGAGATGGCTTTCCGAGCCTACGATCCCTGCTTCGGGTGCGCCACTCATTCCTTGCCCGGTTCCATGCCGCTCGAGGTCCGGATGTTCGACAAGCACCGGCAACTGCTGAAGACGATACAACGGGGGACGCCGAACCGCTGACGGCACCCTATGACGACGATGGTTCTGGAGGTCGAGATCCCATGACCGATCGAGAGTACGACAAAGCAACCAACGAGGCACGCCGAGCACATGAGGTGTTGCTCTATCTCTGCGAGTGCGGCCCGATCCTCAAGGACGGGATCGATCTCGATGCCATCGCGGCCGCGATGGAGTTGGCGCCCAATGTGGCGCAGGTGAAGCGTTTCAGCACCTTGTGTTCCGAGGAGGGGCGTGACTGGATGGTCCAGGAGCTGCGCGATTTTCAGGCCGAACGCGAGGCCGATTGCGGCGATTTTTCCGTCGTAGTGGCCGGGTGTTCTCCGCGCGAGCACGGCGAAACCATGATGCAGGTCATGCGCCAGGCCGGTCTGAACCCTTTTCGGCTCACCATCGCCAATATCCGCGAGCAGTGCCTTTGGGTGACGCCGGACCGCGACCAGGCCACGGCCAAAGCCCTGGCTATCGTTCGTGCGACCGTCGCCCGCGCCATCGAACTGCATCCTCTCGATGAGCAAGAGATCGACTGCCGCACCGATGCCCTCGTCGTGGGCGCCGGGGTGGCCGGATTGACGGCGGCGAAGCTGCTTGCCGACGGAGGGCGAAAGGTGGTGCTCATTGAGCGCGAGTGGGCGCTCGGCGGCCGGGTGGCCCGCCTGAGCGACGTCTACCCCCGGTTCGAGTGTGCCTCATGCATGCTGGAGCCGCTGATCGACGAGGTCCTGCACCACCCGGCGATCGAAATCTTCACGGCCTGCGAACCGTTGGAACTGCTCGGCGACAAGGGCGACTTCACCGTGCGACTGCGCCGGGCCGCGCGCCATGTCGACCCTGAGGGCTGCTACGGCTGCGGTACCTGTGTCGAAGCCTGTCCAGCAGAGCTTCCCAACGCCGTCGACTACGGTTTCTCCATGCGGAAGGCGATCGATACGCCATACCCGGGAGCCCTGCCCCACGCCGTCCATATCGAGACAGGACACTGTTTGAACTCCAAAGGGGAGGCCTGCGAGACCTGCGTCGGGGCCTGCCCCTTCGGCAATATCGATCTCGCCGCCCGTGAGGAGATCGTGGAGCGCCAGGTCGGCGCCGTGTTGCTGGCCACCGGAGCCGAGCCGCGGTCGGTGGCGGAGCGGGGCGCCTCGCGGCGCGTGCTGCCGGCCATGGCCTTCGAGCGCATGCTCAACGCCTCGGGACCGACGGGAGGTCAGCCGGTCGTCGACGGAAACACACCTCGTTCGATCGCCCTGATCCACTGCGTCGATGACCACGGCCGGGCACCCTCGGTGAGCTGCTCCAAGGTCTGCTGCATGGCTTTCACCAAATATATTCACCGCATTGTAGAGCTGCTGCCGGAGTGCGACATCGTGGAACTGCTCTGGGAGCGGTGCGCCGGGGGCAAGGGGTATCGTGAGCTCTGCAACAGCGCCCGGGTGCGGAGCCGCAAGCTTCAGCAGGTCTGGCTCGATCCCGCGGACCGCATTCTGAGCGTGGCCGAACGCGACGCCGGCGCGCGCATCCGTTTCGAGGACCGAGGCGCTGAGACGACCCTCGATGTGGACCTCGTCGTGGTCGCTCCGCCGCTCGGTGGAGCGCGTGGCATCGAAACTCTCGGCGCGGCGCTGCGTGTCGAACTCGATGCCGAAGGTTTTCTGTTGGAGGGACATGAACGGCTCGCGTCTTTCACGACACGGCGTGACGGGATTTTCGTGGCCGGCTGCGCCCAAAGCCCGAAGGACATCCAGGAAGCGGCAGCTCACGGGGCCGCCGCGGCGGGTGCTGTGTTTTCAGCCCTTGTGCCGGGACAGAAGCTGCGCCTCGAGCCGGCCACCGCCGAGGTGTGTGCTGACTTGTGCGGCGGCTGTCGCCTCTGCGCTGCGGTATGTCCCTACCAGGCGATCACCTACGAATCGATGGAGGGGCGCGGGAGCTGGGCGCACATCAACGAATGCCTGTGTCGCGGCTGCGGTAGCTGCGCGGCCGCCTGCCCGTCAGGCGCTATCGAGGCGAGGAATTTCACGAACGTACAGATCGAGGCTGAAATCGCCTCGTTCACCGGAGATGAGACACCCTGAGAGGACTCTCTCAATCGAGTGAAAAGGAATAAGATGTTATGGCAGTTGTGACTATAGATGCACGTGGACTCAAATGTCCCTTGCCGGTGCTCAAGATCGTCTCCGTCTCGGCGAAGATTCCCAAGGGAGACCTGTTGGAGGTGGCCGGAGATTGTCCCACCTTCGTAGACGACGTGCGCAAATGGTGTGAGCGGCAGAAAAAAGCCCTGCTGGCTGTGAACATGAACGGCTCCGCAAAGGTCGTTCAGATCCAGTTCTGAGACTCATGCATGAGGTCGGCGCATCAACTGGGGAATCCGTCGCTCCTCGTCGTCACCGATCGCGGTCGCAAAGGTGTTCGCACGATCCGCCGCCGGTCCTCTCAGCGGGCGCGCTTGCGCGCCCGCTCGAGAGCCAGACGGGCGGCCGGTTCGATCGCCTGTTGGACGTTGGGGGTGCATTCTTCGGACAAACTGCGATCGTCGGCGGCCTGGATGCCGATGATGTCGATTACTTCGGGGAGGCAACGCCCGATCTTGCGCCCCAGCTCCACTGCTGTGGGAAGATCGATCTCGTGGCCGGTCACGAGATGGGAGGTGGCACGGAAGCTGTCGATATCGAGGAGCTGGATCTCGCCGGGCTCACGGCCCGGGATCTTGACGGCGTCGACGATGATCGCCGAACGATATCGATCGAGCAGGTCGATGAGCGCGAATCCGGCGAGCTCGGCCTCGGCGACCTCGATCCCCTCGTCTCCGTGCTCCGCGAGCAGGCTCTCGACCCGCCTCACCACGTAGATCCCCACGCCGTCATCACGCAAAATGGTATTACCCACGCCTAACACGAGTGTGTTCTTCAGAGGAGCGGTCATCGCGGTAGCTGTTTCTCCCCAAAATTCGGTATCCCGGCCGAGACCGCGTCACGGGGCCGTATTTGCCGGATTACGATCCAAGCCGTTATTCAGCTTGCCCTATGGTTTGGCCGACGTAGAGCTTCTATCTAACAAACTGCTCTCGAGACTGAAAGATGGAACTCTCGCAGAGACGCAGAGAACGCAAAGAAAAAGATAATAAAGAGATAGGCAGAAAAATCGTTAATGCTGTGATCTTCGTTTTTTGTGAGCGATGTCGATGACCCGAAGTCCGCTTGGCGACTTTGACGAGGCCTGGGGGATCTGGCGTTCGCGCCAGGAAGGTTGCGTCTTTCCATCTCGATCGTGGCGCGGCCCTGGTGATCGAGGCTTGGATTTTACCCCCTATGAGGGTAGAAATAATATCCGGAAGAACACGTACACCGCGCGCGGCGGGTCGGCGCCACGCATCGACCGATCCGCGAGACTCAGACGGAGGGAAGAAAATGATCGATACGAACGAGACTGTCAGCGGCGCGGCACCGATGGGGTGCGGCGGAGTGAGAGCCGCATGCGGAGCGGTAGCTAGTGACAGAGGGTCCTTGCGCCGCGCCGGACTTTCCTTCCTCCTCTTACTGGTCTTTCTTGCCCCCGTTGAGGCGGTGTCGGAGGCGGCCGGCCTCGACACGGTTATCGTGGTGTTGCTGCTGGGCGGACACGACCAGGACCTGACGATCCAGTCGGCGGGCAAGGTCGGTTTTTCCGCTGGCGGCAGCGGAGCCGCCGAGCTGAGCGGCTTGACCTGGCTGGGAGGAACGCAGTGGTGCGCGGTCTCCGACAACGACCATACCCTGTACTTCATGACGATTCGCCTCGCGCCGGCGACCGGCTATCCCACCCAGGTAACGGTGGATTCATCGCTCGTCCTGGCGGCCGGCAGTGATCTCGAGGGGGTGGCTTTCGAGCCGGCGCGGGAGAGCGTGTTCGTCAGCGACGAGTCGGGGCCGGCTGTTCGGGAGCATCTACTGATCGACGGCAGCCTGCTCCAGGTGGTTGCGGTGCCGCCGGTTTATGCCAACATCAGACCCAATTTCAGCCTCGAATCACTCGCCTTGAGGACGGGCTTTGGAACCACCTGGACCGCCAACGAGGAAGCTCTCGACGGGGACGGCTCGATTTCCACGGTGGGGCAGGGCACGGTGGTGCGAGTGCAGCGCTTCGATGCCGGCCAGCAGCCCGACGGTCAATGGGCCTACGTCACCGACGGTATTACTGCTTGGAGCCCCTTCATCGAAGAGGAGCGCAGTGGCGTCTCCGATATGCTGGCCCTTTCCGACGGCCAGATCCTGGTCCTAGAGCGCGAACTCGGCGGTGTCGGAATTCTCAATCTACCCGAGTTTCGCAGCCGCATCTACGAGGTGGATCTCAGCGCCGCCACCGATGTGTCCAGTATTCCCGCGTTGGAGGGCGCAGTCTATACGGCGGCCGCCAAGGACCTGCTGTGGGAGCGGCAGTTCTCCTTTGCCAACTTCGAAGGACTGGCCCTCGGACCCCAGCTCGACGACGGCGCCTACAGCCTGCTGTTGATCTCCGACGATGGCGGAGGGCTCGAGCAGGCCCTCTACGCCCTCAGGCTCTACGGCGTCTCGCCTCGCCTCGACCAGGACCCGTTGATCCGCGGGCAAGCCGCAACCTTGACCGCTACCGGGCTCGAACCGGGGGACGATGTTTTTTTCCTCTATTCGCTCTCAGGAACCGGAATCGGCCCCCGGGTGCCTCAACTCGGCGGTCTGCGGCTAGATCTGCTGCCCGCGGTGGAGAAGCTGGGCTCGGCCGAGGCCGACGCCGCGGGTGAAGCTGAGCTCACCGTGAATATCCCCTCGGGAGCGCCGCTCGTGGCGGTGGGGACTCAGGCCGTGGTGCCCCGCGGTGTGGGTGGCAACGCCTCGGTCAAGACCAACGCCCTGCTGGATCAGATCCAGCCTTGAGTCGGAGGCGGGAGTCGCTCACTCCTCATCCGGCAGCGCGGGGTGAACGATCGCCGCGAGCAACGCCCGGCCGTAGGCTGCGAAGAGCTGCTCACCGTCGAGCCGGCTGGCTCCGCGTGGCAGCTCGAGGGTGATGATCGGGATCCTTTGCTCGAGGCCTACGAAGGCGCCGAGCGAGCCGGGTCGGGCGCCGAGCTTCCTCACCGGGAGCGAGCAAGAGGCCGCCATCGTCGTCGCCAGTTCCAGGCCGGGGCCGTCGTAGTCGATGCATTTCAGAGGCTGGTGGATCGACACCACACGCGCCGGGGCGTAACGTTCGAGGATGTCGAAGATGGCGGCGGCTTCCGGCTCCGAGAGCGGGGCGGAACCGTAGCGCGCCGAGTTGACGCGGTTGCTAGCCGGGAAATTGCGGTTCAGGTCGACACCGCGGGCGTTTGTCCGTGTGCCCTGCGCCAGGCCGTCGGGATTGGCCTCGAGCAGCAGAACCACCCTGCGCCGATCCAGGTAGCGCGGGTGGTGGCGCAGAAAAGTCGCGAGCTCGTAGAGCAACGGGGTTCCGGCCGGCTCGCTGCCGTGGATCGAAGCCAGCATCAAGATCACCTCTGGCCCATCACCCAGGACGATCGCGCCGAGCGGCCGGTTCTGCACCGATCGACCGGCGATGATCCCCTCTTCCGGAACCTGTGGCTGCGCCTGGTCCTCCAGGTTGGGGTGAGGGGTGTTCGGTGTTGCTTGCAGAGTTACGGTGCCACCTGCTGCGCCACCGACGGGCGGTGCCTGGCAGCCACCGACGCCGATTCCCAGCAGCAATGCGAACAGCAAACCCCAGAGGGCTGCGGCTGCCGGCTCTCTGGCATTCTCTGCAATAGCGGTGTTGATCCTCGTCATGGCTCTGGTTTTCTTTGTCGGTGTCCGGGATGTTGCTCGGCCAGCGTACCATACCAGCCGTCTCCGCGGTGGTCCAGGCTGGGATCGTAGCCGTGCGGGACCCGGCGTGCTTCTACCTGACAAGCTTGGCATGCTCTGACTTCTTGCTCTTCGTACACTTCGTGGTTGATACGATTTTGGATTGCACCACGAAGAACACGAAGGAACACGAAGATTGAAGAAAAGTGGAATATACGTGCTTTCACAATGACAAGCTTCGCAGCAGCTCTCAGGCGAACCTGTTAGTTCCCGGGGAATCTGGCGTACGCGCCAGGAATGGGCCGGGAGAGTATCGCCTATAGAAAAAGCCGCTCCTTTCGGAGAAGGAGCGGCTCATTTATCTGTGATCCTGCTACGGGCCGGATCAGTTGATCGTAAACGAGGTCACCTCCGACGTGTCCCGCGGGATGTTACCTGGATCGAGGACGACCATGGCGATATAGATGGTGGTGCCGATGAGCGTGGGATTGTTGGGGATCGTCGCCGAGGTGCTGGCCTCGCCGTTGGCATCCAGCGTTCCCACGAAGCCGGGCCACGCTCCGTTGTAGGTGGCCTTTGCCAGACCGTCAAAGGCCACCGGCAGAATATAGCCGTCGTTGAGGTCGATCAGGCTGGGCAGGGTGCTGAAGGAAGCCAGCGCCACGTAATCCTCGTTGAACTCGTAGGGATCGAAAAAGTTGAAGCCCACGTTGGTCCCGATCTGACCGGTGCCGGTGATCGAGATCTCGGCGCCGGCGGCATCCTGCTGCGAGGACCAGGCGATGCAGTAGGGCTCGGTAGTGCCGAGGAACGACTGCTTCGAGAGACGCACGGTGTAGTAACCGGTTACAGTTGGCTCGAAGGAGGCGATCTCGAAGGGATTCTTGGTACTCGCCGAGGTGGCCACGACGCCGCCCAAGGGATCGAGCACAGTGAGATCGAGGTCCATCTTGAGCACGTCGGTGGAGTAGCTCGAGTTGGGATCCGAGTGCCAGAGGCAGATCACCCGCGTTCGGTCGCCCTTGAAGCAGAGAATCTGTTTGTCGTAGGGGAAGGATGTGCCGGTAAAGGTGCCGGTCTCGAACTGGCCGTCCCGGGCCACGGCGTCGGCCGCGCCGGCGTGCACGCCGCCCGCACCGTCACGGTCGGAGAGGGTCGCGTCGCCTTCAACGTTGTGCCAGGCCGAAACCATGATCACCGCTTTGACCGCTTGAGGATGGACGATGATGCCGGGAGCTCGATTGGCCACGAGCACCGCCGTGCCGAGGGTCAGAGGGCTGGCCGAAGAGGTGCCGCCGAAACCGTAGTAGATCCACGGCGAGGAGGTACTGGTTGTGTCCACATCGTCGCCGGGGGAGGCCACTTCGGGTTTCTCGTGGCCTTCCACCGGATTCCACCAGGAGCTGTAGGAGGCCATGGCGTCGTCGTTCCACTTGACCGAGTCGCCGTCGTTGTAGCATCCGGTGCAGAGCATGTTGTAACCGTTGCCCGGCGAAGTGGAGTAGGGCTCCGAGGTGGATCCCTGGTTGCCGTTCGACTTGAACATGAGCACGCCGAAGTTGCGGATGATATAGTCGAAGTAGCGGTCGAGGAAGACGATCGAGCCCTTGCTGAGGTTCCACCACGAGCAGTTGCCGAAGGAGACGCCGTTCTGCATGCCCAGGTCCCAGGCCGCGGGGGCGGCCACATCACCCCAGCCCTCGGCGGTGTAGATCTCGGTCAGACCGGGTGCGCCGCCATGGTAGAAGGCGTGGTTCTGCATGCAGATATTGCCGGCCACGGCGGTGGCATGATAGTCGGTCGATCCTGAGTTGAGGAGGATCACGGAAGGCAGATAGGGGTTACTCGTCGACACGTTGCCGCCGCTGTCCTGGACCATCACCTTGACCGCTCCCGCACCCCCGTTGTTGCCGCGGCGGTGGACGGTGGGGGTGCGCAGGGTGGGCTGGGCATAGTTGTTTTCCGGCTCCGAAGCCGGGTAAGCATAGTAGGCCAGATCCACATCCTGGCGGGCGGCGAGGGTGGCGATCTCGCTGTTTTTCACGGTGGCGAATACGATCGGCCAGCAGGGGCCCACATAATCGCTCTCGATACCTCTGGCTGCCAGCTCTTCGGCGAAAGCGTTGGTCTTGGGGGAGAAGAAGCGTTCAGCCTCGTCGCGCGCCATGCGCCGTGCATCTTCGGGATGAGCACCGGCTGCAACGGCGTCGTGGATCATCTGGCGGAAGGCCGGCTCGTTGCCGACGGCCAGCCAGAACACGACGGGCAGCGGCTCCTCGGCGTCGCTGGCCGACATGAGCGCACCCAGCTCCGGTGAGATTTTGCCGCGGGCGGCGATTTCGAGCCGCTGCTCCGCCGCGCGCAGGGTGTCGAAATCGACGGAAAAGCCCTGGGCATCGAAGGCTTGGCGCGTGATCTGGCCGGTGGCGCGGTCCAGAACGCGCAGCTCGGTGATCTCGAGCCCCAAATGCTGGAACACGTGGTGTTCGCTGGTGAGGATGTCCCCATTCGGGGCGGGTGGATTGGTGCCTGTGAGGGACAGCAAGAGTGTTAGGGAAAAAAATAGAGGGATCATACCAGTCTCCACTTCTTTGATGAATTGAGAACAGCGTATTCGACAATCGGATTGGGGTGTTAATCGGCTCGGTCAGAAACCGGGACGGGTCGTCTCGTGTGGCGATCGACACCGAACGTCGGTCCGATTTCTCATGCCGCCGCCCATATCCAGTCCTGCTGAACGGAGGCTACGGCTATTCTATCATACCCTCTATCGGTTAGTACGGATTCGAAGCGACGCAAGGGCAATCCCAAAGGCGGTGACGGCGGAGTTGATAGGTCGGGATGTGACGGAGGTCAAAGGGTGCCAGGTGGTTGCTAACCCATTACCATGAAACCTTTTATCTAAAAATCTGCTCTCGACACTGTAAGAAAGAACTCTCGCAAAGCCGCAAAGAGCGCAAAGGTAAAGACAATAAAGAGATAGGTAAAGCAGTCGTTGGTGCTGCGATCCTCCTGTCCGGAGAAAAACCTCGAAACCCCAAAAATTCCTTGGCGATCTTGGCGTCTTGGCGAGAGGAAATCTTGAACTGGATGTTAGTCCCTTGGGGAATCTGGCACAACCGCCAGGAAGATGGCTTCTAGTTGAACACCGCCGTAAGTGGTTATCTTTGTTCACGCGAAGGTGAAACACACATTCCTATCTCTGCCCTCACAGGTTTGCCGGCGGAAAGATCGGGCGCGGTGTCATCGGATCGAGAGCTCGCCTCAAGGCGATTCGTAGGCCCTGTCGGCCTTGGCGGCGAGGATGAAATCGCTCTCCGTGAGCCCATCGATCTTGTGGGTGAAGATGACGAGCTCCACCCTGCCCCAGGCGAGGTGGATATCGGGGTGGTGTCCCTCGGTCTCCGCGATGTCGCCGACCTCGTTGGTGAATGCGAGAGCGTCGCGGAAGTTGCTGAAGCTGTAGGTCTTCTCCAGGTGATGCTCGTCGATTACGTCCCATTCGTTTCCCAGCTCGGCCGCAAGGGGTTCCAACTCGCGACCTGTCAGCGGCGGTACGCCACCCTGGCAAGGAACACATCGTTTCTGAGCCAAACTACACTCGCTCATGAGTTCGATTTCCTCTAGCAACTGCTGGTACTACACCTGGATGATCATACCCACCTCGAGCCCGGACCGACAATGATTTGATCCGGGCTCGCAGGGGGCGGACGGGCGGAGTGATCATCAGACTAAAAATCCGAGAGATGGTGCCACTCGGCGTTTTCGAGCCACGAGTTGGGACTGTTGACGAATTCGATGATGTTGCCGATCAGGTGGAAATGTTGTTTTTCCTCGGCAGCGATCTTTTTCAGGATCTCCTGCTGGGCCGGGTCTTCCAGCTCTTCGGCTTTCTGCAGGTAGAAGGTTTCGCTCTTGCGCTCGATCTCCTGGGCTTGCTTGAAGAGCTCGATCTGGGAGGATTTGAAATCAAACTCTCCCCCAGCCTCCTTCATCTGCTCGAATACGTTTTTCGAGTCGGAGAGCAATGTCTTGGTCTCCGCCAGCTTGGCGGCTGTTTTGTCACGCATCTGTTTGAGCACATCGTAGTGTTTGATCTCTGCATCGGCCAGCATGGTCAGGATGTTGGCGAGGCCGGGGTCTCCGCATTTTTCCGCCAAGTCGCGGAAGAACTTTTCGCCGTCTTTTTCCATCTGCATGCCGTACTCGAAAATATTCATATTTTCAATGCCTCCTCAAATCGTTCTCTCATTCGATCCAGTACGTTCCATGATCCCTCGGCTCCCGCAAAACGTCGTCACCGGAAGCGATCCTCAGCAACTGCAACCGTTACGCCTCGCCGGATAAACTTCTGGCCCGATGGCGCCGAGCCTCATCGGAAGCTTCGAATCCCACATGTTCCTCGTGCGAGTATCACCTTTTCGAGAGTCTCTCACAAGGTACTTTTAGCCTCGTTTATTCGTAAGGCGCGTCTTTTTAACGACACACGTCATCATGGAAATCAGAAATCGCGGGCCCTCTCGCGAGCCTGGGTGATCGCAACGGCTATGTTCTTCTCGGCGGCTTTGGGACCGTCTTTGAGGGTCGGTTCGATCAAAATCGATTAGAATTGCTCGCGTTGCGCCGGGCTGTCGCGCGGCTCGACCGATCGCCCGGTAGCGTCTCGATCGATCTCTTAGAGCAGGTAGAGCGCGCCGAGAATGGTGAGCGCGATCGGCACGAGGGACGCCAGAGCGTAGACGGCGAGAAACGAGGGCTTGCGCGTTTTGTGATGGAAGAGAGACATCCCCGCGATCCCTCCGACGACCCCCCCGAGAAGGGCGCAGAAATGGAGCCTTTTTTCGGGAATACGCCGTAGCCCTTTGCGAGCTTTGTGCTTATCGACGCCGAAGTAAATGAAGGTGATCAAATTGATAAGGCCCAAATAGCCCAAAACGAAAACAAGCGTCGGTGGCATCGAAGAATATCCCTTCCTTTCAGTTCAACGGTCGAGCCCGTTGTTCGGTAGGTCGCCAGGTGTCCGAAGTCGATCAGGAGAAGATCTTCAAGAGCGTGATCTCGTAGATGAGCTCTTTCCCGGCGAGGGGATGATTTCCATCGAGGGTGACGGTCTGGTCGCACATCTCCGTGATCATCACCCGGGAAATCCCTTTCTGGCGGTCGTCTTTCGATCTCACATGAAGCGTCATGCCCATCTGCGGCTCGACGTCAGACGGCAGATGGGCTCGCGGGATCGTCAAGGCGAGCTCGTCCCGCCGGTGGCCGAAGGCGTCTTCCGGAGGACAACGGACCGTTTTCGTGTCTCCAGGAGCCATTCCGATCACCGCTCTCTCGAAACCTGGCACCACCAGCCGTGTGCCGAGGGTGAACTCGAACGGCTTGGAATCGTCTGTCGCGTCAAAAACCTGACCGTCTTCGAGGGTGCCCCGGTAGAGGACCTGAACCTTGTTTCCAGCTTTTGCGTGGGCCATCGCTACGTCCTTGCTCTTGCTTTTGCTCTTACTTATCCACTGTCAGCACGTTGAATTCTCAGACCCCAGGCTCTCATCGACCTTGCGAAGATCGCTATAGCGAACCGCGTTGAGCGGTCCGACAAGGAACTATGGGGCTTTTGGGTTCCTCTCGGTCACTCCTTCAGTGCAGATCGTGAGTGGCGACGAGGACGAGATCGTGTCGGCCATGGCCGGTTAGATAGACTAACTTCTTTTTTATTTTTGTGTTAAAAGCTCTCAGGCTCGCTTCTGGTGTCGACATCCTGACATCTTCGACGTGAAGTTCTTTCTCGTTGTCAACCATGGAGCGCTCAAACGGTGTCCCATGATATCCGATCGAAGCCGTCTGTGCCTACAAAAAGCATGAGAATTACCGGCATGCAGTGATAGAGTCCGTTGGGCTGCGGTGTTCACCGTGTCTGTTTTTTTCGGCTCTCCGCCGCCACCGTCGTGGCCCGGGTCCCGGCCGGCGCCGTTAGGACGCGTCGGCCCTGCAAGGCGCAAAGAAGCCTGGGAGCAGTTTTCTGAAAAGCAACACTTTTTTTGGACCGACCCAACCGGCCGAATACATCTCACGACCTAACCGATTCGTCGTTTTATGCCGGCTCGAAGGGAAACGGGTCGAGGCACACCTGCCGAATCCGGGACGGCTGTGGGAGCTCCTCTTTCCCGGTGTCCGAATCTGGCTCGAGAGCGTGGAGGCGGCCGCTGATCGCAGGGGAAAGCGATCGAGCACCAAAATGGGCTACACCGCGGTGGCCGTCGAGTCCGCAGCGGGAGGCCTACCCGTGCCGCTTCACACCCATCGGGCCAACGATGTGGCGCGGTATCTCATCGATGCGGGGCTTGTCCCGGGCCTCGAGGGGACCACGATCGCCGGCCGCGAGGTGACCCGCGGTAGCAGCCGCTTCGATTTCCTGCTGCGCCGGGGAGCGCAAGAGATCCTGCTCGAGGTCAAGTCCTGCACGCTTTTTAGCAACCGTGTGAGCATGTTCCCCGATGCCGTCACGGCACGGGGGTGCAGGCACCTGAAAGAGCTTGCCGACCTCTCGCACGGTCCCACTCGGGGGGCGGTCCTCTTTCTGGTCAACTCTCCACAGGTCGACTGCTTTCTGCCCGAATATCACCGTGATCCCCTCTTCGCCGAGACGCTCGTCGGTGTCAAGAACCGGATCACGATCATCCCCCTCTCCGTCGGCTGGAACGCGGATCTCTCGTTGATGCGCTCGATGCGGGTGCTTCCGATCCCCTGGCGGGTGCTGCAGCGAGAGGCACACGACAGCGGGTGCTACATGCTCATCCTGCGCCTGAGAGCAGGAGTGGAAGTGCAGGTAGGGGGGCTCGGCCGGCTCGCGCTGTCACCGGGATTCTACATCTACGTAGGCTCAGCCCGCCGTGGGTTGCGCAAGCGTATCGATCGCCACCGCCGGTTGCGCAAAAAACTCTGGTGGCACATCGACTATCTGCGGGCCGTGGCCGATTGGCATGCCGTTCTGCCGATCGCCACCGCCGATGACCTCGAGTGTCGCCTGGCCGCGGCACTCCGGCGCTTCGCCGGCAACGACGGGATTCCGCGGTTCGGATCCTCTGACTGCGATTGTCGGTCACATCTTTTTTTCGTCGCCCTCGATCCCCTGCAGTCGCGCACCTTTCACCACCTCTGCCAGGAGCTCATGATGGAACGTTTGCTCTTGCTCTGAGGAGTGCGCGCGGCGAGCCACGCAGGCGGCGGGTTCAGAAATCGATGTCCTGGAGGGTCTCCCCGTTCGATTGATCGATTGCCTGCATCAGGTCCGTGCCGGGGGAGACATGGACACCCCCGACACGGCGTACAGTAGCCCGTTATATCGCTCGAGCATTGATGCACTGCGCGCGATCGATCAGCGCTTCGTCACCCTGATGGCATCAACACCGATCTTGGTCGCTGACGTCTCGCCGGTCACATCGCCGAGACGGACAGCGTTCCAGCCGAAGCGACAGTTGTAGGACGAGGAGAGGGTGACCCAATCGTCGTAGTAGTTGTTCTGGTTGACGCTTTGGAGCAGGTTTTGTCCGGTCGCCGAATGGTAGTGGTAGTACTCGGCGTTCGTCGTGGTGGCGTTGTTTTGGGGAACGAAGACCTCGATCTTGTAGTTCCCGGCGCTGGTCACCTGAAAGCCCCATTGAACCCAGCAGATCCAGCTACCGGTCTGTTCCGAATATGTATAGTACATGCCGTTGGTCGAACTGTGCGATCCCCCGGGGCTTCCGGTGCCGTAGGTGTCCGATTCCCACCAGTACTGAGAGGGACCGAATTTCTCGAACTTGCAGCGCGGCACGTTGGCGGTGGAATCGTCGATGATCGCGGCCAGACCGCTCTTCGAGCCGGTGACGCCGATGATCAGGCTCACCGTCTGGAGGTTGTAGTTGCCGTTGTTGTAGCCCGGCCAGTCATAGGTGGCCACCGACTGGTAGTTGGGGTAGCCTGATGCCTTGTTGCCGTAAGGATCACGGACGATCACCGAGTGATTGGAGTTGTAGCCGATCGCCAGGACGATATGACCTGCAGAGGTGAGCATGGTGGAGAGAACGCAAGTGCGTCCGGCGTTGATGTTCGCCGTCAGCTCGCTCCACGACGGCGAGGAGTCGTAGTAGGTCGTGCAGCCGCACCACTGCATGAAGTTGTTCATACGATCCCAGTAAGCCGCGCCGCCGGGGCAGATGTAACCGTAGGCACCGCGGGCCGGCCGTCCCGACGCGTCGTAGGAGACCCAATCAAAGGTGGTGCCGTTGTGATCGAAGAGACCCGACACAAAGCTGCCGTATTGACTGGTGTGAGCGCTCGGCCACGAGGCGTGGGTCAGCCAGTAGGGAAGCTTCTTGTACTTCTGGACCGCCATCATGCACGAGGAGGGGCCGCAGGCCCAGTTGCCGTCGAACCAGTCGGGGGTGTCGTAGACCTGGTGCAGAAAGGGAACCCCGCTGACCGTGGGTCGGTCGGACAGAGGACGGCTCCTGGGAGCGGCGGCGACGTCGGCCTGGAAGCAAATGCCCGTGCCGACCACAGGATCCTTCTCCAGGACCGCCCCTGGCGTGAAGCGGATCCCCGGCAGGCCGCCGGCGAAGACCGCCGGTGTCAGATCGATTTGTTTTTCTGGCCTTCGAAAGGTGGCTATCGGATCGATAAACAGTTTTCCAGAGGCCTGCACCGCAATCCCCGTGGAGATCTGCACCGGGACGACCAGCTCCGTCGTTGCGGCGGCGCCGGCGCCAGCGCGGCTCCACGACGGCTTCCCGAAATAGACGTAGCCCGATTGCCGCGGCGCAAAGGTCAGAAACCGGCTTGCGCTCTCGAGGCCGGCCTCGGGAGTGGGCACGAGTCGGATGCCCTGTCCGCTGTTGACAACCACGAGCAGGCCGCTGTCAGGCGACCATAACGGCGTACCCTCGAACCGGTCGATCACGGTGACCGTGGTGTCGGTTTCGAAATCACAGATCTTGATGGCGTGCTCGTCGAAGTCGCAGAAGGCCACCTTGCGCAGATCGGAGGTGAGCGCGAACTGTTCGGTGGCGCAGCCCAGATCACAGGCGAAGCCGCGCCAGGCGCCGGGCAGGGCGCCGGCGCGCACCGATCGTTGCCCCATCCGCTGCAGCTCGATGATGCTGCATGGGTCTTTGGTGAGCACGACCAGCTCCTCTCCAGCGGTGAATGCCAGACTCTCCTTTGCCGGTCGTTGAGGGCTGCTGGCCCGGTATGTGCCTTTGTGCAGCGGCCACCATCCCTCGCCCTCGGGCACGGGGTTACGGTGCCGAAAACCCTCGAGCCGTGCGAGATCGAGGAGCACAGGGATCTGAATCCCGCGTTCTTCATGGATCAGCTTGCCACCCAGGGCTCCGCTCTCGAGTCTGTCGCCTTCCACCAGGATCCAGGGAGAGACGTTTTCGCCAGCGGCTGCTCGTGAGATGAGCAGCAAGAGGACAAAAAGGATCAATGCTGTTGTTTTCATGTTATTCGACTCCCCGTTAAAATAAACCATCAATCGGTCTTCTTGATTTTGACCGCATCGGCTCCGACCTTGGTGGTGCCCACCGGCTCGCCGGTGCCATCGATCACACCGACCCCATTGGTTCCCTTGCGCAACCAGTGGGTGCCGATGCTGACCCATTCGTCGTAGTAGATGTTCTGGTTGACGGTATTGGGGCCCTTCCACCCGCTGCCGCTGTTGACGAAGTAACGGGCCGAGGTCGTGGTGGCATGATTGCGCGGAATGAAGACCGACACCTGGTAGTTGCCGGACTCGGTGGTGTTGAAGGCCCAGATCGCGGCGTTGGTGTAGCCGGAAGGCATGTTGTAGGTGTAGTGCATCTGGTTGTTGGTGCCGTAGCCTGTGATCTCCCACCAGTATTGTAGGGGGCCGACCAGTCGGAATGCGGCATCGGAGTCGTCGACGATGATCTCGGTACCGCCTTGGTCTTCCCAGAGGTAGGTGACCGTGATCCAGTCGTTCTGGAGGTAGGCAAGGCCCAGATCGGCGGCCAGATCGGGTGTCATATCGAGGGCCGTGGGAACCGTGACGGTTCGACCGTACTGGTCCTTGCCGCCGTTGTAGCCGTTGTAGTAGGCGGCCTGGGCCTCGGGCATGCCCTGCGGTAGATCGGTGAACATGCGCCGCGGCCGTGGGTGCCCGGTTGCCGGGTTCCAGTAGTTGTCATCGATGTTCCAGGGTCCCACGTCCCAGACGAGCACCGATGGAACGGTGTAGCCCGAACGGTCGAGCTGGACCGAATAATTGCTGCCTTCATAACCGGGGTAGTGGGACCAGTTGCGGTTGGCGAACTTGAGATACTTGTCCGGCAGGGCCGCCTCGTAGTTGGTTTCACCGAAGTACTGGGTGGCGAAAACGGTGTAGGTAAGGCGGTTGCCCGACCGGATACCACCCTTCCGGCTGTAGGCTGTGGCGCGCGCCCGGTCTTCCAGCCAGCTTGCGGCGATCCAGGAGAGGAACTGTCCCGCATCGGGAGCCAGGATCTCTTCGACCCGTTGCTGCGAGGCGCTCAAGATTCGCGTGACCTCGACGTTGTAGGCGCCGGCGTCGATCAGATCGCAACTGGCGTCGGCGTCCAGCCCGAGCTCGGAAGCGGTCACGAGGCGCTGCGTCGTCCTGTAGAGCTTGGACAGTGACCGCCACTCCGCCTCGGCCCGACTGTGCAGTGCCTTCTTCTGCCGGCTCGAGAGGAAGCTCAGGGCCAAGAAGGGCTCGGCGAAACAGGCTTGGAGCAGAATATGCGAGAGCGCGGCTTTTTCGCGGAGGAGCCAGCCGCCGAGGTCGGCCGGCGCGAGGTCCGGCGGGTAGCCGCCTGTCGCCACCGGTTCCGCGCCGTTCGTCGCCGCTTCTTTCGGCGGGATGGATACGTCTTCCGCGGGAAGCTCCGAAGCCAGGCCGCCGAGGATCAAGGCGAGCGTCATCAGCATGAGCATCGATCGCCCGTTCGCGGAGCTGCGGAGTGCTCCACCGATCCGCCCCGATGACTTCGAAGGCGATCCGGAGTGACGGTGTGGGAACGCCAGACGTTCGTCGTTCATATCCTTCTCCTTGAATCGATGAGGTCGTGTGGAGGCCAGGTAAGAATAGGTGCCCGCACTCAAAGTCGGATCAGCCGCGGATCGTACATGAATGACTTCTGGAGCGAGCTGCGATGTTCAGATGTTAACTCTCGGCCGGCGAGCGATCAAGATCTCTGTGCCGACCCGCACCACGCCGCGTTCGCCACCTGCACGCCTGTCGGGGCCGGTCGTGGACGGAGCGATCATCTCGCTTCCCGATCGGCGCTCATCAATAGACCGAACGACGTCGATGTGTCGTTTGCACCTCGGTGATCGATCGATCTTCTGCTTTGACTTTTCGAGTCTATTGGATTAGATCAATTGAGGTTTCCGCCGCGAGTGCGAGCCTGGAGAGGGTCGCGGGGATCAGCGCTTCCGCGTCGGAGCGGCGCCGAAAACAGGTAGGTTTGTGATCTCTACCTTGAAAGGACGTTTGATGGAGCAGGGTGAACATGACGTCACAAAACTCCTGCTTGGCATCTCCGGGGGGAGTCAGGACGCGAAAAAACGGCTTTTTACGCTGGTGTACCGGGAGCTGCATGCCATGGCGCACAGCTCCTTACGCCGCGAATCCGACAGCCACCCGCTCCAGACGACCGATCTCGTCCACGAGACATACCTTCGACTCGTGCCCTGCGGCGAGGTTCAATGGCGCGACAGACGGCACTTTTTCAGCGTTGCGGCCACCGCGATGCGGCGCATCCTCGTCGATATCGCACGCAAGAAGAAAACCGCCAAGCGGGGCCAGGGTGTCCAGCCGTTGCCACTGGACGAAGCCCGGGTGGGGCTGGCCGCGAGCGGTGCGTCCGAACCGATCTTCAACGATCTCACCGTCGTGGACCGGGCCCTGAAGCGGCTGGAAACCAGCGCGGAGGGACGCCGCAAGTGTCGCGTCGTGGAGCTGCGTTTTTTTATCGGTTTTACCATCGAGCAGACCGCGGAGATCCTGGGTGTGTCGGCGGGAACGGTCAAACGCGATTGGAACTTCGCACGCGCCCTCCTGCGGCGCCAGATCACCCGCGAGCTTCGCGATGCCGGTGGCAGCGCGTGATGTCTCGGGCGTCGATCCGGTCCGATATCTTCTCGAGCGGGTTTGTCGTGTCAATATAGATGTGCCCGGGCTCTATGGGAGAGGGGTTGACGCGGCATACGCCGAGTCGATACGGATGAGGGATTTCGAAGCGCCTTAAATCGGTGCACATCAGGTGGGCGTATGTTGATATAATGTTCGTCGATTAGCGTGAAGCGTGAATGAACAGTCCCCGACTCGATGGAGCGATGAAGTCGCAAATCGATAACTGGTCGAGATTTGAACAAACAGACACCTCGCGGGAGGCGTCGGCATGGTGGGTTCTTCCAGGCAAGAACAGGCGCGCGGAGACGACGAGCGCAAGATAAATGGCATGAGCCGATCACGCGAGCTCATCGAGGAGTTTCTTACCCGCCGCGGGAGCGATGAATCTCTGACCTTCGACGAATTCTGTTCCGAGTTTCCCGAGCTCGAGGAAGAGCTACGAGGGCTCTTCGTAAAATACGACGATCAATCCCGCCGAACATCGGCGGCGACGCACGAGCGGGCGGGATCGTCACTGACCGGTAATCCGCCGCACAAGCTGGGTGATTTCACGGTGGTCCGCGAGATCGGCCGCGGCGGAATGGGCATCGTTTTCGAAGCCGAGCAGCACTCGCTCCGTCGCCGCGTGGCGCTCAAAATCCTCCCGGCTCACCTGAGCTTTTCCAAGGAGGCGGTGCTCAAGTTCCGGCGCGAGGCCGAGGCCGGCGGGCGGCAGAGTCATCCAGGGATCGTCCAGGTCCACGCAGTCGGCGAGGACCAGGGGATCCACTTCATCGCTCTCGAGCTGGTCGAAGGGGGTAAGACGCTCTCCGATCAGCTCGAGGTGGCACGCAAGAGGGGCGTGCAGCCGCGGGGCTACTTCCGCGGTGTGGCGCGCTTCGTATCCGAGATCGCCGACGCTCTGCAAGCCGCCCACGATCGGGGTGTCATCCATCGCGACGTCAAGCCGTCGAATATTCTGATCACGGGAGATGGCCGTCCCAAGATGACCGATTTCGGTCTGGCCAAGCTCGAGGATGCCATCTCCCTGTCGCGTACCGGGGATTTTGCAGGCACACCCTACTACATGTCACCGGAACAAGCCATGAGCCGCCGCATGGGGATCGATAGCCGCACCGACGTGTTCTCGCTGGGCGTCACCCTCTACGAGATGCTCACCCTGGCCCGTCCCTTCGAAGGCAAAACCTCTCAGGAAGTTCTGAAGAAAATCCTCCTCTCCGAGCCCAGAAACCCCTCCAAGGCGAACACCAGTGTGCCCCGTGATCTGGCGGTCATCAGTCTGAAGGCCATCGAGAAGGATCCCAACAACCGGTACGCGACGATGCAGGCGCTCAACGAGGACCTCAACCGCTTTCTGAGCGGTGATGTGATCCTGGCCAAGCCGGCGTGGTGGTGGCGGCGCGTTCTGTCGCGCGTCAAACGCAGCTCTGCGGTCTCGTCCACGGTGGGTGTCGCCTTCCTGGCGATGTCGATGTTCTTCCGCTATCTCGTGGCCAAGCGGGAGGTCTCCGAGAGGACCGAGGAGCTGCGTCTCTACGCGGATGGCAAGAACCTCTCGCACCTGCGCGGCGAAGCCGAAGCGCTCTGGCCGGCACTTCCCGATATGGTCCCCGAGCTCGAGAGTTGGCTCAAGCAAGCCCGCGCTTTGACCGGCCGGCTCGACTTCTACCGTAAATCCCTGCGCGCCCTGCGAGCGAGGGCCCTGCCCTATGACGCGGAAGCCAGGGACAGGGATCGAGCCAACCACCCTCTGCACGCCGAGCTGAGGAGCCTCGAAGCCGAACGGAGCAAGCTGCAGCAAAGGATCGGGGAGATCTCCGACGCGGGGATCGGTCGCGGTGATGATGAACGCTCCGTGGCACGAGGGCGGGTCTCCAGATCGCTCGAGGCGCAGGTTGCGCTGCTCGACGACCAGATCACGGGGCTGGAGAATCAGATCAGCCGGCGCTGGACGTGGGCTTTCGACGAGGAAGCCGATCAGCTACGGCATGGAGTGCTCCAGGAGCTGGTGGACGGACTGGAGGCCCTGTCCGACGCACGACAGGGACTGATCAGGAGCGTCGAGGAACGTCTGGCCTTCGCCCGTACCGTGGTCGAGCTCTCGATCCACTACAATGCCGAGGCCTGGGATCAAGCCATCGCGTCGATCGCCGACGAGCAGGAGTGCCCCTTCTACCGGGGTCTCCGGCTGAGGCCGCAGGTCGGCCTGATTCCCATCGGAAGGGATCCCGCCACCGGGCTGTGGGAGTTTGCTCACCTCCAGACCGGAACGCCGCCGCGCCGCGATTCGTCGGGAGAGCTGATCCTCACCGAAGAGTATGGCCTGGTTTTCGTGCTCATCCCGCCTGGCGAGTTTTCCATGGGCGCGGCACGGCCGGAGGAGAGGGCCGAGGCAGCGGCGCGCGCCAATCTCGATCCCGCCGCGGAGCCCTTCGAGGGCCCGGTCCATATGGTGCAGATCGAGGCCTTTCTGCTCTCCAAGTACGAGATGACCCAGGGTCAGTGGTTCCGCATTACCAAGGAGAATCCCAGCGCTTTTCAGCCGGGCATCCGCTTCGGGAACAAGGAGCACACCCTGCTCCATCCCGTGGAGCAGGTGAGCTGGCAGGACTCGGTGCGTGTGATGAGCTGGCTGGAGCTGAGGCTGCCCAGCGAGGCCGAGTGGGAGTATGCCGCCAGGGCGGGCAGCCCGACGGTGTGGTGGACCGGCGATGAGAAGGAATCGCTCGCCGGTGCCGCCAACCTCGCCGATCGCTTCTGCCGGGAGAACAAGGGTCCTTCGAGCCTGCCCTACGAGCAGTGGCTCGACGACGGCTACACGACGCATGCGCCGGTCCACTCATTCCAACCCAATCCGTTCGGGTTGTTCAACATACACGGCAACGTGTCGGAGTGGTGTCAGGACGCCTTTCACGAGGATTACGGAGTGGCTCCCAGCGATGGAACGGCCTGGGAGACCTGGGGGGAGTGGAACCGTGTCCACCGCGGCGGTAGCTGGTACGACTGCGCCGCCCGCTGCCGCTCAGCGATCCGCCACATGGGGGGGGCCGATCACCGCACCGGACGCATCGGACTACGTCCCGCCGCCGTTCTCCCACGCGCCTCGAACTAGCCGCGTTTACGCTGTTGCGCCCTCAGGGATGGAGCGGGCAAGTGGGCCCGAGGCATTCCCGGTTGGCCGTGAACTGTTCGCAGTCGAGGCTCCCGGCCGCCTGCAACTCGATCGGCAGGTATGTACGCGAGAGTTCCGCCGCGGCTTTCAGGGCCAGGTCGGCGGACGCGGCGCCGCTCTCCGGCGCTGCGCAACAGGCGCAGTCTCCTGAGAAGTCGCCAAAAAAACGAACGAAATCGGAGCCGGCCTTTTCCATGCCGATAATGTCAGAGTATCGGCTGGGAATGTCTCGACGTTTTCATCAGTTCAGCACTCTGCCCGGCGTGAGCGCCGGTTGCTCTAGGAATCCAATAGGTGCGTCGCTGTGGAGGGTGTTGGGAAGAAGGGAACGGGCCATGAAAGGGATCATCAACAAGGGAATCCAGGATCTCGTGGAACACGAAATGGGGTCGGACATCTGGGCGCAGGTCAAAGAACGAGCTGGCTGTGAAGAGCCTTTTTTTGCGACGAGCGAAGACTATCCCGATCAATTGACCATGAAGCTCATCGACGCTGCGGCGGATGTCTGCGGGCGCCGGCAGGATGAGATCATGGTCGATCTCGGTCGATTCTGGGTGATCCACACCGGCCGGACGTCCTATCCTTCGCTCTTCAGCGTGGCCGGTTCCGACCCCAGAGAGTTTCTATGCAACATGAACAAGGTTCATGAACAAGCCACCAGGAGCGTGACCAATGCGGCGCCTCCCCGATTCGAATTCAACGAGATGCCCGACGGCCGACTCCTCATACACTACCACTCGTCGAGAAGTTTGTGCCCTCTCTTCCGGGGGCTCGTTCTCGGCGTGGGGAAACTCTTCAAACAGGAGCTGACCGTCGAGGAGGTGGCTTGCGCTCGCAAGGGAGCCTCCCATTGCACGATGGAGGTCACCTTTCTATGAGATCCGGGCCTCATCCCGTCGAGATCGATCTCGATTTTCTTCGGAAGATCGCTCCTTTCGCCGTCGCCGTCGATGCGGGACTGAACGTCGTCTGGGCGAGTCCGGCCGTGGAGCGTCGGATGGGGGATTCACCCGATCAATTTGCTTCGAGACTGCTCCGCGTCACCGAGACCGGCGAGCCAATTTCACGGTGTGCGATCGAGGAGCGGCTCGGCAAACGCTGTCGTTTCGATCTGTGTTTCGGCGGGAAGCCTCTCCTCCTGGCGGGCCGCTGGTATCGTGCCGGCGACGAGTTTCTGTTGCTCTCGCGCCTGGCCATCCGCGAGAGCCGGGAGATCGGCCAGATCACCTTCGACGATCTCTCCCAAGACGATCTCTTCCTCGATCTCCTCATGACCCGTGACGAGCTCGCGGCATCGCTGGCAGACGCAGCCCTGGCGATCCGGTCGTTGAAGGTTCAGACCATGGAGCTCGAGAGATCAAAATCCAAACTCGAAGCGGTCAATCAGAAGCTCGCCGGCGAGATCGCCGAGCGGCTGCAGGCGGAAAAATCGCTTCACGCGGCCGACGAGTTCCATCGCAAGCTCCTTTCCACGGCGGTCACGGCGATCTTTACTGTCGACGCCGAACGCAAGATCACCACCGTGAACGACGAGTTCTGCCATCTTACCGGGTACAGCCGGCAGGATGTTTTCGGGCGGCATTGCACTTTCCTGCTCGATGAGGCCTGCCGGGAGCGGTGCGAGCTTTTCGAGAGCCCCGATCGACAGGGCATCGTCAAGAAGCAGTGCCAACTGAACACCGCTCATGGCCGGCAGATCCAGGTGCTCAAGAGCGCCGACCTTCTCGTCGACGATTCCGGCAAGGTCATCGGTGGGGTGGAATCTTTCGTGGATGTAACCGAGCTGATCGAAGCCCACCAAGCCGCCGAATCCGCCAGCCGTGCCAAGAGCGAGTTCGTGGCCAACATGAGCCATGAGATCCGGACCCCGATGAACGGCATCATCGGCATGACCGAGCTCGTGCTGCAGACGGCGTTGTCGCCGGAGCAGCAGGAGTACCTCGAGATGGTCAAGGCTTCGGCCGATTCACTGCTCTTCATCCTCAACGACATCCTCGATTTTTCCAAGATCGAAGCCGGGCGGCTCGATCTGGAAAGGGTCGAGTTCAGCCTGCGCGACACGCTCGACAACACGCTCAAGATGATGGGGGTGCGGGCTCAAGCCAACGGTCTCGAGCTGGCTTGCCATATCCCGCATATCGTGCCGGGACGGCTCGTGGGCGATCCTGGACGGCTGCGCCAGGTGCTCGTCAATCTCGTGGGCAACGCCATCAAGTTCACGACGCGCGGCGAGGTCGTGGTGCATGTGCAGACGGAGACGCGCACCGACGAGGACTGCGTCCTGCACTTCACGGTGACCGACACCGGCATCGGTATTCCCGAGGAGAAGCAAAAACTGATCTTCGAAGCTTTCTCCCAGGCCGACAATTCCACGACACGCCGCTATGGCGGCACCGGTCTGGGGCTGGCGATCACCTCGCGCCTCGTGGAAATGATGCAGGGGCGCGTCTGGCTCGAGAGCGAGCAGGGGCGGGGAAGCAGCTTCCATTTCACCGCCCGTTACGGGTTGGGCCGGGAACAACCACAGGATGTCTTGCCCCGCGGCCTGGAGGCCATCGAAGGAGCTTCGGTACTGGTGGTCGACGACAACTCGACCAACCGCCGGATCATGGTCGAAATGCTGCGCAACTGGAAGCTCGATCCCACTCCTGTCGAGAGCGGCCGCGCCGCGCTGGCCGCCCTGTGGCGGGCCAGCGATGACCGCGAGCCGTTCGATCTGGTCCTGCTCGACACGATGATGCCGGAGATGGACGGCTTCACGCTGGCCGAGAGGATCCAACAGAGTGAAGAGATCCGCGGGGCCAAGCTCATCATGCTCACGTCATGCGGTATGCGGGGCGACGCGTCGCGCTGCCGCGAGGCGGGAATCAACGCCTATCTCACCAAGCCGGTGAAACAGGCGGAGCTGCTCGACACGATTCTGGCTGTCGCGGGGGGCTCGGTCCAGACCTCCGAACGGGACCCGCTGATCACCCGCCATCTGCTCCGCGAAAAGAGGCGCACTCTGCGCATTCTGCTTGCCGAGGACAACGCCCTCAACCAGAAGCTCTCGGTCCGTATGCTGGAGAAACGGGGGCACGAGGTCGTGGTGGTGACCAACGGCAAAAAAGTCCTCAGCACGCTCGACCGGGTGTCCTTCGACCTGGTGATCATGGACGTGCAGATGCCCGAGATGGATGGCCTGGAGACGACCGAGATAATCCGCGAGAAGGAGACCGGGGGGAAACATATCCCCATTCTGGCGATGACTGCGCATGCGATGAAAGGCGATCGCGAAAGATGCTTGGAGGCTGGTATGGACGATTATCTTTCCAAACCGTTTAAATCAAAAGAGTTGTACGAGACGATCGACAAGATGGTTTCCTCAACGAATTCCGAATCACCGGCTCCGGCTGGCGATCACGATCAGTGCATCGAAGGTGTGTTCGACAAGGAGGCTACTCTGGAGCGCCTCGATGGGGATGCGACCCTGCTGAGCGAGATCTCGGCGCTCTTTCTCGAGGACTGCGACAATCTGATGCATGAAATCTCAACTGCGGTCGAAAACAGGGACGCTCCCGGATTGGAGCATGCCGCCCACACCCTCAAGGGCGCGGTAGGTAATTTCTTCGCCAAGGCGGCGGTCGAGGCTGCCTTGAACATGGAAAAGATCGGCCGTTCCGGCGATCTGGACCGCGCTGACGAGAACCTGAGCTGCTTGCAACAGCAGATCGAGACTCTCAAGATCGCGCTGACCACGCTGGTCGTGAAAGATGCCGAGCTCGGCGCCTGAAGAGACGCGGCATGACGCAGAAGCCTGCTGACGTTCCCCCGTGGTTCGGGGGCGCGCCGGCATTGCTCTTGATGGCGCTGAACTGGCCGCACGCCGACGGTTTAGCGCGGAGGGGACGACTCGATCTCTCGGCGCGGCCTGGATCGCGCGCCATGGACCGATCGAGCTGGATTATTGACATGCAAACCCCTTTATCTCCAAGAGATTGAATGCCGATAAGAGTATCGAGGAAGCCGTGATCCTGGGCTTGCGGAGGTTACGCGGCCTCGCAGGATGGCGGGCTCATCAACACATCCAGCCGGATCGAAGGTCAAACGTGCTTTCAGTTGCCGCCCTGGGGAGGGGGGGGGGAGCAGCGATCTCCGCGGTTGCCGACGGCGCCGCAGAGCCGGCAGGCGGTTGGGAGAGAGGGAAGAGGTGACAGCGCCATGAAGGGTGTGGTGGTCAAGGGCGTTCAAGAGCTGGTTCAGGCCAAGTTCGGCACCGATGCGTGGGAGCGGATCAAGAGGCTCACCGATCTCAAAGAGCCTTTCTTTGCCGTCGGCGAGGATTATCCCGATCAACTGACCATGGCGCTCGTCCAGGGCGCCTCGCAGATTTCAGGCCAGAGCACCGACGACCTGCTGCTCGAGATCGGCCGCTTCTGCGTCTCCAAGACCGGCCGCAAGGCCTATCCGTCTTTCTACAGCCTCGTCGGTGATTCGCCGCGCGATTTTTTCTTTCACATAGAGCGCGCCCAGAACTTCGAGGCTCAGAACAATCCGCGCGCCAAGCGGTGGTTTCGCTGCGAAGACACGCCGGAGGGGGGGGGATTCGTAATCCACGATCTGTCCCGCACCGGGCTCTGCGCCGGGTTCCGCGGTATGATCAGCGGTGTGGGGCTGCTCTTCAATGTGGAACTCGCCGTGAAGGATCGGGCGTGCGTGTTGCGCGGTGATCCCGAGTGTATCTTGGAGGTCCGGCTTCCATGAGCGACGTCCCGTCCTTGAGAATGCTCGATCTCGACCGGCTCACGGCGATCACTCCGTTCATCGTGGCACTGAACCAGGATCTCACGGTGATCTGGGCCAGCCCCTCGGTGCGTCGGCGATTCCAGGTGGTCATGGGACGTAACGCACAGGATCTCATCGCCTTCGAGCACCCGCGGCAGGATCTGACGCGCAAAGATCTCTGCGCCGCGGCAGGGTTCCAGCGCCACGTGATCCTGCTCGACGGCGAGCCACCTACACCACTCATCGGCTACTGGATGGCCTCGAACGACGGTTTTGTTCTGCTCGCGCTCCCCGATGTACGACAGCGCGAGGAGTTGGAGGCCGGTTTTTTTACCTTCGAGGATCTGCCGGCCGACGGATTTCTCGTTGACCTGCTGCTGACCCAGGACAGGTACAGGATTACCTTGAGCGACGCCATGGCCACCATCCACGCCGCCGAGGAGGCCACGGTGGATCTCACGATGAAGCGGCGTCGCCCCAGAAGATCGGGCGCCAGAGCGGAAACTGCGGTGGTGGATGCCGTCGCCGCCGGCAGAGCACTGCCCGCAGGGCCGGAAGACCGGCCCCGGAGCCTGCCCGAGCTCGCCGGCACTGCTCTCTTCGTCGTCGATGCGGTCAAGAGGATCGTCGACGTGAACCAGGCCTTTTGCGTCCTGACCGGAATGAGCCGTGATCAAGCCCTGGGACAGAGCTGCTCTCTCGTGCAGAGCGCGCGTTGCGCCGCGATCTGTCCCCTTCAAGGAGTCAGTGCGGCCGGCGCGATGATCGGATGCGGCTGCCGGATCGAGAGGGCCGACGGGACCGAGCTCGAGGTGCTCAAGAACGCCTCGCTCATCTGCGACGACAACGGAGCGACCGTGGGTGTCGTTGAGTCGATCGTGGACCTGAGCTCCCTCCACCGTCCGGCAGGTACTATCTGCGAGCAGCCAGCCGGTGATCGACAGGAGCCGTCGGAGAGGAGCGAGGGTGAGCTCCACACCACCCTTGCCGACCTCGTGGAAATCCTGGGGAGCCTGGTCGAGAGCGATCCGCACCTCGAGCGCTGCGAGGATCTGCGCGCCATTCGCAAGCTGGCGCGTTCCGTGTCCGATCTGGCCGGCGTTGCCCGAGACGAATCTGTGGCCAAGGCTCCGCCGCCGGGGTGCGAGCATGCCGCTTCAGGTGACAATGTCGTCGCAGATGACGAACCCGAGGAAGAGGAGGCGGCGGCGGCGGAGGAGGAGGCTGAAGCGGCCTCTCCAGACCCGGTGGTGCCTCCAGTTGACGAGACTCGGGAAGAGAGTGCTGACGAGAACCTAGCGGGCTTCGACCGATCCTCAGCCTTCGATGCGATCGATGAGGAGCGTGTTTTTCAGGCCGGATGCCCCGTACCCGGGGCAAAGATTCTGGTTGTCGATGATGATCGCGGTGACCGCCAGACACTCAAGAAGATTCTGACTTCGTGGGACCTCAAACCGTTTGTCGTCAACGGCGCCCGGGCCGCCATGGCGGCTTTGCGTTGCGCCGCCGAGTCGGCCGATCCCTATGAGCTGATGCTGATCGACGCGGTCATGCCGGAAGAGGACGGATTTTCGCTGGCCAAAAAGGTCCAGCGCGACTGGGCAACAGCGGTCAAACGGATCGTTTTGATGCTCGACAACGGCGATGAGGAGCAGACAAAAAGCTGCCAGGAGCTGGGGAACGTATCCACCATCAGCAAGCCGATCAAGGCCCCCGAGCTGCTGAGCATCGTTGAGGAACGATCTGCGCCGGGCCAAGCCTGGTGCGACGGCGCTTTCGGACATGTGCTGCTCGTCGGTTCGCAGGAGCCTGACCGGCAGCAGGTCGAGGAGATGCTGTGCCGTCTCGAATGTGAAGTCACCGTTTCCGACACCATAGAGCACGCCATCGAGCGCCTTCGAGAGGATCTCTTCGACGCCGTGCTCTTCGACCTCGATTTGTGCCGCCACGCCGGCATCGAGGACGCCGCGGCTTTTATGACCATGGACGGCGGTATGGGCGTCGCAACGCCGATCATCGGCCTGACCACCTCGACATCCCTTGCCGAGGACCGCGAGCGGTACCGGGAGCTCCGGATCGATCGCTTCCTCTGCAAACCTCTGCAGGAAGATGAGGTCCGGCAGGAGCTCATCAGGGAACGGGAGTCGATCGCGAAGCGTTGATCCGATCCCTCGTGATTTGCACCGCCGGCTTTGACCTGACAAACTGCTCCCGACACTGTAAGAAAGAACTCTCGCAAAGACGCAAAGAACGCAAAGGCAAAGACAATGAAGAGATAGGTAAAGCGGTCGTTGGTGCTGCGATCTTTGTGTTCGGAGACAAGGCTCTACACCCCAAAAATTCCTTGGCGTCCTTGGCGATCTTGGCGAGAGGAAATCTTGAACTGGATGTTAGTCCCTTGGGGAAGCTGGCGTTCGCGCCAGACCGGCTGCTGATCCCTGTGATCCGGTGGACGCCGGCATGACCCCAGAAAAACCAGTAGAACAATCCTATTCGCAACGCAGTATTGCGGTCCCATGGAGCGCGCCGGTGGTCTCGAGCCGCTCCAACCACCGGGCATAGGCGGCGCTGTAGGCCTCGCGCCACCGCGGATCGGGTTCGATTTGTGTCACGGTCTGGAGTCCCGACAAGGCCTCGACGGGGCTGGGGTAGAGCCCTGCGCCGAGCCCCGCGCCCCGGGCAGCTCCCTGGGCACCGTCGGTTTCGAACAGTTCCACCTGCGTTGCGGTGACCGTAGCGAAGGCCTGCTGAAAGAGGGGGCTGAGAAACATGTTGGTGTGCCCGGCGCGGACCGTTTGCACCTCGAGGCCCATCTGCGTCATGATTCCCAGACCGTAGTTGAGGGCGAAGACGATCCCTTCTTGAACGGCGCGCAAAAGATGCTCGGGACCGTGGCGGTTGTAGTCGAGGCCGTGGAGCGAAGCGCCGATCTCACGGTTCTCCAGTGTTCTTTCAGCGCCGTTGCCGAAGGGCAGGAAACAGAGTCCCTCGGCCCCGGCGGGTGCGCGGCATGCCAGGGTGTTCATGTGATCATAGGTCATCACGCCGGAGGCGGCGGATTGGAGCAGGCGTTTGATCCAGCCGTTTGCGATACCCGTTCCGTTGACGCAGAGAAGCACTCCGCAACGGGGATCTCGGGTGGTATGGTTGACGTGGAGAAACGTGTTGACCCGCGAGTGTTCGTCGAAGACCGGTCGATCGGCCACGCCGTAGACGACGCCTGACGTACCCGCTGTGGCAGCCACCTCTCCTGGAAGGAGAACATTCAGCGCGAGGGCGTTGTTCGGCTGGTCCCCGGCTCGATAGGTCACCTTGATGCCCGGCGGCAACCCCAATTCGGTGGCGGCCTTCCCGGTCAGCCGGCCCTGGGCGCTGAATGTGGGCACCACCTCGGGTATCAGCGCGGGGGAGATGTCATACTCGTCGAGCACCAGCCAAGCCACATTCGATTCCTGATAATCCCACAGGATCGCCTCGGAAAGACCTGACGGAGTGGTGCGCGGCAGGCCGGTCATCTTCATGGCGATGTAATCGCCGGGCAGCATGGCCTTGTGGATCTTTTTGTAGATTTCGGGTTCGTTTTCCCGTATCCACCTCAGCTTCGATGCCGTGAAATTGCCCGGGAAGTTGAGCAGTCTTTCGAGACACGTCCGGCGGCCGATGCTCGACGCCGCTCGCTCGGCGATCTCGGAACACCGCGAATCGCACCAGATGATTGCAGGCCGCAAGACACGAAGGTCTGCGTCCACGACGACGAGCCCGTGCATCTGATAGGAGATGCCGATCGCCTCGACTCCGTCGAGGTGGAAACCGGGACGCGCCGCGAGCGACCTGGTGGCCCGGATCAGGTGATCCCACCAGAGCTGGGGCGGCTGTTCGGCCCGGCCGGGACGGGGTGCGTCGATCGCCATTTCCGTCGACGGCGAGGCCGCCGAGGCCAGAGCCCGGCCGTTCTGAGCGTCGAGGAGGCTCGCTTTGATCGACGAGCTACCGAGGTCGTATCCCAAGAGGAGCGTCACTGGAGTTCCTCCACCGCGGAGTTTGGAGCGGCACAGAATGCCGGCGTCGACCGCCATCGTGCGAGCTGTGGTCTTCGATCTGCCGCTCGGTCTGGAGCAGATTATGAGGCGTTGTTTGCCGGTCGGCAAGGCTGTGCCGCGGTCATGCCGATCCTGGAGATCAATGGTGCGGTCCTTCCGCCGAAGAAAAATAGTAAATGTTGAAACTTTGCATTCACCGGGAATACGATTCGCGTTATGCTGGAGCAAAGTATCTATGGCGAATCGGCCCGGGACACCGCGCGGCGCCAGCCACAATGAGTTCTCGAGCTTAGAAGGAGAAAAAGTCTCGGAGTGGACTGCGCCTCTCCACGTGATCCCCTTTTTCACAATCCCCACGGAGGTTCAAATGGTCAAGAAAGTCGAATGGTACTACCATCGCAAAGGGTGAACGTCCTGCAAGAAAACGCAGGGGTTCCTTGCGGAGTACAACGTCCAGATCGGGGAGACCGTCGACGCAGGCGCGAAGCTCAACCGTGACGAGGCCTTGCGGTTGGCGGCCGAGGCCTCCAAGATCATCGTGGCGAAGGGCAAGAAGGTCGTGACCTTCAACATGAAGAAAGATCCGCCCGACGACGAACAACTGCTCAAGGCCATGCTGGGACCCACGGGCAATCTGAGAGCGCCTACGATCAAGAGGGGCAAGACGGTCCTCGTCGGATTCAACGAGGCTCTCTACCAGGAGATCTTCGGCTAAGGGCCGGATCTGGAGGTTTGGCCATGTCAGAAGGTGTCATTCTCCCGGCCGGGGATCGTTTGTCCGGGACGCCGCTTTCGGCACGAAGATCGGCTCCGCGAGAAGCATCTAGGGGCTGTTCCGAGCAGGATCAGTCCGCCAGGCAGCCCTATTTTATCACTGCCGCGGGCTGATACCGTGAGGTTGGATCGGGGCTCGAAAAGCTCTGTTTCAACTTCGAAAATCCATAAAAATAGGTTTATATCATCATGTGGCGATCTGTGTGATATAATTCTCATCAGACTATCAAAGTCTGATTCACGAGCCTGGCTATCGCGCCTCGTCTCGTTTCTTTTCTCGTTGCATCTTATCAGGAATTTTGTAAATCTTGCGTTTTAAAGAAGTAATGTCTGACGGTTTTGTTACCGTTCTGACAGCTCTTCCGACCGTGCCTGAATCGGAACAGTTGTATTCGATGTGGTTCTCTGCTAAACTGGATTGAACTCAGTTATCGACTTCGACTGGAGTTAGGGGGAGTATCCTCACTCCGCGGTTCAGGGGCTGACAGAAGGACGCATTTAAGGAGCCCTCTTCAATGAGACCTTTCTGGAAATCTTCAAGTATTGCGGGTATCCATTATTTGGTCTTCGCTTTGATCCTTGGGGTTTGTCTCGTCGGTTGTTCCCGTTCCTCGTCCGGATTTGGCATTCCGGGGTTCGGCTTCGTGGATCCGAACGCGTGGACGAATGCTCTTCTGTGGGACGTCAATCAACTGGACGACGCCATCGATAGCGGACAAGACCTGATCATCATCGACTGTCGTATGAGCGAAGCCCTTTTTGATACGGGGCACATCGAGGACGCCATCTGGGTCAACTACCAGGACATCGCTCCCAATCCACCGGTGACATTTCCGATCCCTGGGGTGGAAGCGTATTTCGGCGCCCGGGGTATCGAGAGGACCGACACGATCGTACTCTACGGCGAGGGATCCCTGTTGCGGAGCGCCACGTTCCGTTTCTTCTGGTTGTTCGAGTACTATGGCTGCGAGAAGGTCTATATCCTCGACGGTGGTCTTCAGCAGTGGGTGCTGCAGGGAAAGCCGCTCAATTTTGACGCCTGGTCGTCGTACTCGATCACGCCAGTGACCTTCGATTCAAAGCTCAAACCCTCTATTCTGGCCGAAGAGCAGCAGGTGCACGACCTGATCGAGGATCATGAAACGACGACCACCGCTCTGATCGATGCCAGGACACCCTGGGAGTATACGGGTGAGGCCTGTGCCAGGATCCAGGACCGCACGGGACGCATCCCCTACTCGACCCACCTCTGGTGGCTCGACACCATCGACGAGAACACCGACAAGATCAAGAGTCCCCCCATGGTCAAGGGACTGCTCAACGCTGCCGGAGCCACAGCTAAGAACCATACGATTGCCGTGGCGACCACGGGAGCACGGTCGACGGAGATCTACTTCCTCTGCCGTCTCTCCGGTTACTCCTGCAGCGTCTATCATGCAGGTATCTTGCAGTGGAGCGATGTCGAATTCTACACACCGCCGCCGCCACCCTCGCCCCTGGAACTGCGGCCGATGGTGGTGGACGGTCCCTTCGTGCACAAGAGCATCGTCAAGCTCTTCGAGCGCGCTCCTTTCGGCGGGAGTTCCGCGGTTTTCGGGGGCCAGGTCTATATCTTCGGCGGGATCTATTTCGACGCTCTCTCTCAGGGATACAAGGTCACCGACATGGTCTGGAGGTTCAACCCCTCCTGCCAGCCCTGGCTCGAAGGAATTGGCGATGGTTGCTGGAATAAAATCTCCCAGCATTTCTCGACGCCTCGATGTGGTATGGGTGCGGCCACCGTGCCCGGCGAGAACGTGATCTATCTCTTCGGCGGCTGCGACGGCGGCGGCAACGTCTCCGATTTGATCATGGCCTGCCGGATCGATCCGGTCACGCTCGACTTCGTGGGTATGAAAACCCTGTCGGTCAAGTTGCCAAAACCGCTGCACGGCATGGGCTGTGTCTACAGCCTGGCGCACGAAAAAATCATCATCTTCGGCGGCAGCGAGACCCCCGGCCCTGCGGGTGCCTCCGACGCTGTCTACGAGTTCACTCCGATCACCAAGCCCCTCGGACCTGCGATCACACCTTTGGCATCGCTGCCTGGCAAGCGGTTTCACTCCGGCTCGGTGGCCCTGAACGGCAATGTCTACTCTCTCGGCGGCGAGGACGAAGCCACAAACCTCCTCGACGAAGTGCTCGAGTACGACTACACCACCGATACGTGGAACCAGATAGCACCCATGAGCATGCCTCGCCTGGGAGTCAAGGGGGCCACGGCCTTCGGACGGATCTACATGTGTGGTGGTTTCACCTTCGACCCGGCCATGGGATATCACACCACCGGCACGGTCGAGTCCTTCAATCCCGTCAGCAACACCTGGCACGACGAGGAGGAGATGACCATCCCCCGGTACAACCACTTCATGGAATCGGTGGGGACCAGGATCTACCTCGTCGGTGGATACGACGGGCCTCCTCACACCTTGAAGAACAACATCGTCTTCCCCAACGTGGTCGAGTATCGCCCTGCGTTCAAGAGAAACCTCAAGGCCATACCCGACTCCTCGCAGTACGGCGGCGCCACGGTCCGGAACGGCAACAAGATTTTCCTGATCGGCGGTTACCAGGACACGATGCTCACCGACCGGGTGTTGGTCTACGACACGGTGAACGATCTCTGGGGAACGACTAATCTCGATCCCTACCCTGAAGGGCCGACGAGCGGTCTTTCGGCGGTGCCTGTGGGCAACACGGCCATCGTATTCGGCGGCGATCGCGGAGCCGCGATGGGGCTGTCACCGGCCACCTATCTCTTCGATCCGTCGCAGCCCTCCGGCAGCCAGTGGACGAAGCTGGCCGATATGAACGAGCCGCGCACTGGCATGGCAGCGGTCTATTGGGCGACGGATGGCTTTGTGTACGCCGTTGGCGGTAAAAACTCGAGCGGACTGGGTGCTGTCTCGACCTTGGCTTACGATGTTGCTACCGATACCTGGGTTGCTTTTTCAGGCCTTGACATACTGCCCACGGGCAGATCGTGGTCGTCGGCCGCGCTGCTGGACGATAAGATCTTCCTGGTAGGCGGCCTCGACAACAACGGCGATCCAGTGGCGGACACGCTGGCTCTTGAACTGGCCGGCTCCAAGACCTGGATGTACCTCGGTGACATGCCTACGGCGCGCTACGCCATGGGAACCGCAGTCATTGGACGCAGGATCTATACCCTCGGCGGTTTCAGCGAAGACGCCATGGGCAGGTCGTTCACCACCGATGCCTACGAGGTCCTTGATACGCTCATGGCCCGCTGGGAACGGCGCCCCGGTCTCAAGCACTCCAGAGCCTGGACCTTTGCCGCGTCGAGCGAACCCTCGATCTACGTGATCGGAGGTTACAACGCGAACAACGGCGAGACCTTCTTCCGCAATACCGTCGAGCTGGGACCCTGATTCCAACCGGTCGTTTGGAGCGGCTTCCCGCCCCATGGCACGTTTTGTGTGCCCGGGCGAGGAGCTGTTCGACACGAATTTCACATATGAACATCGGAGCAACCTCCGAACGGCCTTTTAAAGACGAGAACCCGTGCCCGTCATCTAGAATGCGGACACGGGTTTTCCCTTTGTGAGCAAGCAAAGAAGCAGCAGGTGGGAAGTGGCGGGAGAACAGATGCTGGATACCCGTTCGAGTTGTGCCGTATGCCGACGCGGCGCGAAATACCTCTTTGGCCCTCAGTCGATGTGCGGCACCACACAGATGAACCTGAGGGGAACGCTCCCGGTGTTCCTGAACTGATGTTCCTCGTCGGGAGCGACGTAGATCGTGTCTCCCGCTTCGATTCGAGCGGGCCCCTCGCCTGTGTCGATCTTGCCTTCGCCATCGATGATGTAGATCTCATGCTCCCACCAGTGGGAGTGTTTGGGTGTACAGCCACCCGGCGCAACCTCGAAGTGACGTAACGCAAAGCGCGGCGCGCCTTCCGCCTTGCTGATCGCCACCCTCATCTCGACTCCGAAGGTCTCTTCGGGATGTATAGGCTCGATGGTTCGAACGTTTTTCAGTTTCATGGCTTCTCCATCCAAGGCTCTCGACTCGTGAGGACGTCAGGTGTTTTGATCCATTCGGTCTGGGTTCGACCGTATACCGTGCTCGCCAATCGATCGCGATCAACGGCAGCATGACGTCGTTGAAAAGCGCCAAGACCGGTTCAGGCTTCGGTCATTCGCGCCGTTGCTCTCAACAATAGCACCAGGCGAGCCGACTTCCAACGGCAGAGTCGATGCTTGCGAGGCGCCGTCACCTCGTCTGTGGAATATGGCCCACCGGCGCCGGCGATGCCTTTTGAGGGGCTGTTTGACCCGGCCCGCTTCCTTCATTAGTATGCCTGTGGTGTATGACCTCCCTGACGTTGTTGATCTCTTGCCGGAGTGGTATCCCCGGAGTCGGGGGTGAAAGAGCAACTGCGAGCATGAAAAGCGAAAAGGTGCACACTTTCTGGATGCTCGTACTCCTGGCCGTGTGTTTCCGCCTTGTGCTGACCCAGAAGGTGGACCTCTGGCAGAGTGAAACTCTCTGGCTTCAAAGGTCGGCGTTCGATCTTGCAGGATCCCCGCTCTTCTGCCTACTGATCAGGGGATGGAGCCGTATCTCGCACAACGAGATCTGGCTGCGCAGTCTATCCTGCCTCTTTTCCGTCGCTTCCGTGGCGATGATCTACCTCTTGGCGCGCAGAACGTTCAAGGGACCGGGATCTATCGAGACCGGCGCGTTGGCCGCGTTCTCGCCGATTCTATGTACCGCTGCCTGGGAGGTTCATCCCGGCTCGGCCGAGGTTTTTGCTGCGGCGCTCTGGCTCTTCGCCTTTATGCATGTCTTAGAGCGACGTAGGGGAAGCCTGCCGCTCGTGCTACACGGCCTCGCCGCCCTCGTCGCCATGGCTTTCAACGTCATGCTCGTGCTGTTCGCTCTGGTCCAACTCGTGATTCTGCTCATCTACCGCTTCAAGGAGCGGGGTGTCATCTTGCGATGGTTCGCGACAGTCGTCGCGGCCGGTCTGCTCATAGTCGTGTTCGCCTTCCTGTCAGGCGATCCGGTGGAGACCGTTCCGTGGGAAGCCGAGCCTCCCGCGCGTTCGCCTGGATCCTGCGACGTCAGCTATCTCGTTACCGACATCTCGCTGGGACAGTTGCACGCATGGCGTCCCCTGACGCCGGTCTTCTCCCTGGCTCCACCAGTTTCCGAAGACCCCGCAGTTCGAGAACGGGCCATCGGCTCCGGAGTGAGCTCTCAGGTTCATTGGTTTTTTCAGGGGCTGCAGTTCATGTTCCTGAGCTCGTTCGTCTTCGCCGTGATTTTGGCTTGTCTCTCTCTCTGGAAGATCAGGACCTGGCCGCTCCCGGTGAGTGTGAAGCGGCGGGCTCTCATCGAAAAGGTGCACAACTCTGCCCGCGAGGCGGGATCCGTCCTCGTGCTGGCTTTCATCCTGCCGATCCTCTACTGCTCTCTGACCTCCGTCGATCTGCTGCAGCCCTTCCCTGAACGACGTCTGCTCTTCGTCATCGCTCCCTTCCTGGTTCTCGCTGGCAAGGGATTGAAGCGTTTTGAATGGATCGTCATCCGCTACAGTATGGTCCTGATTTTGGCGATCGTCTCGTTCCTCTACACCTATTCCTCGACGGGGCTGCAAGAGACAACCCACGGGATCGCGGACGTGATGGCCGCGATCGAAACTGACTGGCACGATGGTGATGCTCTCGCCGCGGATACCTTTCTGCTGGGACCGGCGGCTTGGTATTCCTCGATCGATGTGGCAGGCGTGTCCGAGGTGATGGGGGATACACAAAGGCTCTGGGTGATCGAATTTGCACCTCCGGAGGGATCGGTCAAGGAGGGAGTCGGCGATTTTCTGGCGCACGAAGGTTGGCCTTCCCGGCGATTCGGGGGAGCAGAGGAATCGTTCATCTATCGGCCTTTCTCGAAGGAGACTTCCAATGTGAAGCGACACCTCTTTCCGAACTACCAGGTCACCCTCTATCCGCGGACACGGTGAGATCGGGTACCGACTTCTCCCTCACTCATTCGTCACGGCCAACCGTAACCCGACTGGCAAATTCGGTCAGGCAAAGAACCTACGGCAGTCATCGGCGATGGAAATGAAACATCCGAACACTGATGGCGAGGGAGGGCGGCGCGGTGCGATGTTGAGTCGATCCGCCTGTCCGATTGCTCGCCCAATCCTGCTCGAAGGGATGGTGGAGCAATCCAACGGTAGTCACGAGTGCCGGGTAAACCCGCCCTCCATCACTGTCGGGCTACGGATGGCACTATCGAAAGAGCGGGGTAATCGTGTGAGCTGTGGCTCGTCGCTTTTCGCAGAAGCGGCTACCGGCTTTTCTTCCCTTTTTCCCAACTAACTGCTCTCGAGACTGTAAGAAAGAACTCTCGCAAAGCCGCAAAGATCGCAGAGACAATAAAGAGATAGCTAAAGCGGTCGTTGGTGCTGCGATCTTCGTGTCTTGAGAAAAGCCTCGATACCCCAAAAATTCCTTGGCGGTCTTGGCGTCTTGGTGAGAGGAAATCTTGAACAGGATGTTAGTTCCCGGAAAAACTGGTCTACCCGCCAGGCCGGTGCTGAATCCTTTTCTCGATCAGGAGAATGGGCCCTCTCTCAGCCTGCGCAGCAGATAGGGGCTATAGAGCGCGCCGATCGGATTGTGAGCCAGCACGCGGTCTTTGACCGCTACGACCGTTACCGGGGCGTTTGATTTTTTGAAGAACACCGAATCATGTCCGACACAGAGCCCCATGACGATGTTCAGACCGGTCCCGGCCTGATTCAGGAGCTCAGCCTGCCCGACGGGATTGCACATGTTCTCCCGTTTGACAGGGCGTACGTGAGGCATGGAAAAGGTTTTTTTCGGGATGGCGCAGTTCTTACAGCAAACCGATGAAACCTCGAAGTGACGACGCATGAGCTCGCAGAAGAGACGAGCCTCCTCCTTGAAACCAACGCAGAAGGCGACCCCCAAGTGGCTAGCTCCAATTTCGTCGGCAAAGTGGAGGATTTCTTCGATCCGGGTCGCTTTTCCGTAGTATTGGGCTTCGACCTTTGCGGCCGCCTCGACCAGTTTCAGCAGTTCGGGTTGCGATCGGTAGTCGTTGAGCCGGTCTTTTCGCTGGCCGTAGCAGTCCTTGGCACGGGTACACCTGAAATGCTCGCAAAGGTCGCACTGCGGGGATGTTACGTTGCCCTCTCCAGAGTGACTCATGGGAATGACGTTTTTTGAAGACATGAAGACTCCCCTGAAAAACCGGAAATATTGGCTCCCGCCCACGTCGTTGCAGCTCCCTGGCAGCCGAGAGTTGAACCTCGTTTTCGTGACATGTGCGTCGTCACGTCTCCAGAAGGCCACTTATCAATGAAACGTTGATCAGGACCTTGAGTTCAAATGCAAAAGACGATTGGTACTTTGGCCTATGAAGATTAACAAAACCTGCGGAGAGCCCCAAAGGCGAATAAATGAACAACTCCAAATTGGTTGAGCCGCCTGTGAGGTATTCGCAAGGGAAAAGATTAGGGTCGTCACGGATTTTTTATGTTGCCTCACCGACAGAAGAGGGCTATTTCAAAGTAGGAAGTCGGCGCTAGACAAAAACGTTCTCTGAAAACAAGTAAAAAAGAAAAAAAAGAGTTTTTTCGAGAACGGTTAAGTTTTTTTTATTTTTTTGAGTCTCCTGTGTTTTGTTTGGTCGAAGAGAATATCGGTTAAAAAAATAAACATTTAAGGCTTTTTACTTTTGACTTTTTACTTCGACATATGTTCTACTTTGTTCATGTAGGTTCATAGACGCAACAGATTGTTTGATGGATCGTATTGTGTCTCATAAATATTAATCTCTTGTAGAAAGAGTTGACACAATAGGCGGTGAGGCGAGTACAAAGAATAAACCATAAAATTGTACTTTGAAAATACGGATAGAAACCGAAGGCAGTCGCTGGTCCCCCTTTTCTTAGAGTCCTTCTACTAAAGATCCTTATTTAGGCTTTTAATAGGTGTTTTCCTCTATCCACCTTTCCAACAATACCAGTGACTGCCTTTTTTTACATTTTGGCTTTTTCAAGTTCTGGCCTTCATACACTTCGGTTTTTTGACGTCTTATCTTTCCTCAAAAAAACAATCAATCCCTTCAATGATCAATGAAGACCACGATTCGAGGTTAGAATTCGGATCCAGCGCCTTTTGGGCGATCTCTCGAATCGGCACCAGGGCCCCTTCCATATTGTCTCTTTCCCGGACAGCGACCCGTCCCTGCCCCAGAACCACATGATGGACGATCCCGAAATGCACGGAACCAACCGGATCGGATTCGTCGTTGATGATTCCTACCGGTGAAGCCTCGTAGGGCTCTTCGATCGAGAGCTCTTCGTTGATCTCCCTTCGGCAGGCGCTTGCGAGTATGTCATCGGCGTCATCGTCGACCGGATTGATATGTCCTCCGACACCGATCGATAGCTTGTTGTGGAGGCGGCTCTCACCTTGTGATGAGAATCGTCTCAAGAGGAAGATCCGATCGAGATGGGAGATGAGGGCGTAGGGAATGACCTGTTTGAGGCTCGAATCCTGCTCGCAATGGCGTCGTTCAACAAAGAAACCGTGCTTGGCGATCCGATCGAGGTAACCGGTTCGAAGCTCGTCCTCTGGTAGATGATGGAAACCGTGAGGGAAGTGGAGATCAAAAAGATCGTACCTCTTGACTACGTAAACGAATTCCATGAAAAGCTCTCCGTAGATTTCCGCCCGTCACTTCACGCATGAAATGAGGGCCACAAATGTGGTCTCGTGTTGTACCAGAAGGGCCGGTGGTCAACGGGCCCCCGCCCTGCGGCCGTCAGACTGTCACCGATTCTATTGTGTCCTCGCTCTCGATCAAAGAGAACGGTTCTTTAACGGCGAAGATTTCGGTTTTCCGCCGTTGGTTACACCGATAGGATCAAGTGGCGTTGACACAACATTGTTCATTGCTTAGGATAACCGAGCTTTCAGGGAGTCCGGGCGGCCGCTCCCGTTCATCGAGACGGGGGAGGAAAGTCCGTGCTCCTTAGGGCAGGGTGGTGGGTAACTCCCACCGCTCGTAAGAGTAGGGAAAGTGCAACAGAAAGTATACCGCCTGCATCCTTGGGTGTGGGTAAGGGTGAAATGGTGCGGTAAGAGCGCACCAGCAGACAGGGTGACCTGACTGGCTCGGTAAACCCCACTCGGAGAGAGACCAAATAGGGGAGGATGATGTGGCCCGCGTCGTGAGGACTCCCGGGTAGGTCGTTAGAGTTTCATCGCGAGGTGATTCCCAGATTAATGGTCGCCGCCGTCTGGTGCGCCGATTCGTTGGCAACCGGACGGAGACAGAACGCGGCTTATAGGACTCCCTGAAAGCCTTTTTTCCCTTTTTCCCCTTTTTCCAGGGTGGTCGGCTCCCGATCGGGCCCTGCGGCGCCGCAGGGCCCGATCGGGCCGCCCCCAAACTCTGTCCTCTCCGGCCGACCTGCCGCGAGCTTAGCTTGCAGGATGGCGGCGGGCACGTGCGTACAAGAGAGGATTGTCGTGGAATCATGATGACGAGGAAATCGGATAAGGTCGTCGAGGAAACAAAACCTCGGAAGAACGCGGAGAAGCCTTCCCCGGAGGATCATCAGTCGGACCTGGTGTCGCTCACCAAGCAGGTGGAAGAGGTCAAGAGCCTTCTACTCATCAAACGCACGACCGAGGCCCTCGATCTGCTGGATCTGCTGCGATCCAAACGCCGCCTCATCCTCGCCAATTTTTTGATCGGACTGTTCCGCGGCATCGGGCTCTTTCTCGGGATGACGATCGTAGGAGCGCTGCTCCTCGGCATCGTTGTTTTCGTGACGAGCCGCGCCGAATCGATCCTGGGGCTGGAGAAAGGCAGTGTCGAGAAGGCCTACCGGAATATCATCGAGCGGGGTGAGGAGTTGCGTCAGACGAATTCCAATAATCTCCCCAATGGCCAGAACCAGAAACAGATCGAGGAGGTCGTACGCCGACTGATGGACGAGCAGAGTTCCAACACGGCCTCCGATGCAACACAACCCGACGGATCTTTGCCGGAAGAACACGTATCTGAGAAACCGCCATCCGACGAGAACAAACCTTCCCCGGAGAATTCTCAGCCAGATCAACAATGATTTGATTTTCGACGAGATGATAGCGCAAGACGGCGAACTGCCTGCGTTGAGCCATCGCAATGCCGTACCCCGGCGGAAGCAGCTCTATTCTCCTGACAGCGGCCGGCTGGCCTGAGTCAGAAAGAGCAGGGCGAAGCAGGTGTCCACCATCGATCCCTGCCATCCTCCATCACGACGCTGAAAGCGGCACAGATGGGCGGCGCCCTCGCTGTACCAGCCGTGCTGACCGATTTTGGTGCGGTTGGCGAATTTCCCGACACGCTCGATCCCGTAGAGCGTGTAGTAGTGGCCGAGGCCCTCTGGTGAACCAGGATTCAGGCGGATCGTGAAGTTTTCACCCAGCCACGCCAGCCCCTGCTCCAGAGCACGGTCGACCGCTTTCTCGTCAGGCTTTGAAGGCTTCGAAGAATGATGCCGGCAGAGCAGGAGGGAGGCGATTCCCGCCGCCGTCATGGAGCCCGTGGCGGGTTCCTGTGCTCGCTTGCCGGCAGGCACGTAGTTCCAGCCCCCGTCTTTGAGCTGTGTGCGGATGAAGGTCTTTCGCGCTTTGGTCCAGATCGCCTCGGGCACGGAAATTCCCGATTCCGCAGCGGCGTGCAGGCCGAGGAGCGCATACTGGGCGTTGGAATGATCGGGACGGCCTGACGGATAACCCCAGAGCCCCGTTCCATCCTGCCATGCGATGAGCAAGCGAGCTCCCTCTTCGATGAGCTCCTGGAACTCGTCCTGCCCGGTTTCGTGTAGCGCCATCATCGCCAGCGCCGTGCCATACACCGTCTTCATCCCGTCCTGCCCGGTGATCTGTTGAAGCGCCTTCGCCACCGCTGGATCAGAGGGCTGCAGCCCGCTCTTGATCAGCGTCAGAGCGCCCAGGGCGGCGACTCCAACCGGGTAGCTCTCCGTGTGAGGGGTGTCCCAGGTGCCGGCCGCCGACTGCTCGCTTACCAGATAGTTCCGCCCGCGCTCGATGGCCCCCCGGATCTGCTTGGCCGAGGGTGAGCTCGGGGGGGGAGGCTCGATCAGGGCGAGTGCATGCGGGTCCTCTTCCTGCGACAAGCGAATCTCGGACAGGGCCAGCGAGTAGCGCGCGTTGATCACCTTCTGCACGGCGAGCCGCCATGATTTACCCTTGGTGGCGCGGAAGGCCTTGCGGCAGAAGTGGCGGTTGCCATCGTCGACTTCGAGCACCTTCTTCCAGCTCTTGCCCTTGAGCACTTCGAGGCGGTACTCGCGGGGCACGCCGTAGCCCGATTCGCTGTTCACATCGAAGGACAAGAAGTTGAACCGCATCGGTTCGGGGAAGTCGAGGCGCAGCCAGCCCTCGGTCTGCCCCCGCGGAGCCTGCCACTTGGTGTTCAGATCGCCGTCCACCGCCATCGCTGGAGCGAACCGCTCGGACTGCTCGCCCGACGCGCTCAACCTCGGAGCGAACGGGGCTTTCGTTCCCGCCACCGCCGGCCGGCCGGTCCCGTCGCCTTCGGCCTCTCGGGAGGAACGGAAGTTGATCTCGGCGATTGTCGGCGACCAGCGGGGATTGACCACCGAATCGACCTGGATTTTCCAGGCTCGCGAGGTGGTTTGGTCGAAAGAGATGCTGATCTCAGGACCTTCCTTGTTGAGCTCCGACCGCAGAGGATACCAGGTCTCAGCCTTCAACCCAAAGATCCGGATCTTGCCGGGCATTCCCTTGAGCTCGGGGCCTTCTCCCAGAATGACGACGGTATCAAAGGTCTTGTCGGTCTTGTATTCAATCTGGATCCACCCCGATCGCTCGTTGAACGCCGCGCTCCACCTGGTGGCGGGATCGCCGTCGAACGCGAGCTTGGGAGCGTAACGAGGACCGGCGCTGGTCGAGGCCGTGTAGACCCCGTCATCAGGCTCGGCCAGGAGGATCAGGGTGAGAAGCAAGGCGAGAATCATGGTGCACCGGATTTCTTCTTGGTCTAGGAGATTTGGTCTTCAAATAGGCGACGGGGGCTCGGTCGAGGGGCTCAAAACTCCTCGAGCAGCTCGGCTCTCTTTTGGCTGTACTCCTTCTCGGAGATCAATCCAGCCTCGAGCGCCTGCTTCAAATCCTTGAGTTTTTCCGTGAGAAGAAGCCGCGGCTCCGTGCTGGCCGCCGCGGCTGGCGGGGCTTCCACCCCTCGAGAGTGCGTGGCGCCGGAAGCAGCCGGTCCCGCCGTGGATTCCCCATCTTCGCGGGATTTTTGCTGTGCAAGGATCGACTCACGAACCCGATCCAGGTCGACGATTGCCCAGAGCGGATAGGGTTCATCCCGGTTGAGTTGGGCTTTGAGGTCGAACCACGGCAACGGCGTTAGCGGTCGGCTCGACGAGGTCACGAGGGTCGGTTCCGGCGTCCACGTCGACCTGCCCGTCGCGGCGTAGTCGTCGGGATTCCGCTCCTCGTTGATCTCGCTGAAGGCCAGGTTGAGACGGGCATCGTCGCCCACGAAAGCCACACCGCGTGTGAGGCGCGGCCGTGAGAAGAGAACCCCGCCGCACCGGTCGTGAGAAATAAAGAAAACCCGCTGATCGGAGGTTGCCAGAGCCAGCGCGCGGCGGAGAGTCGCCGCCAGAGCGGTCACCTCTTCAGGTGCGAAGACCGGCTCCACGGCCTTCTTCCACAGAAAACGGGTCTCTTCGTAGAGCAGACCGGCCAGGATCGTCCGCAGGAGGTTCTCATCGATCGCGGTGGGGTGAGCGAAGCCTTCGGCCACGGTCGTATCCTCGTCGACTCGATGTTCCAGGAAAACCTCGATCGTGTCGTTGCTCTCGAACTCCGATCGGACCCACCTCTGTGAGGCGCAACCGAAGGCGAAGAGGCACACCAACAGGACAATCCCGACATGAAGCCTGTCTCTGAACATGAGGAGCTCCTCCGGCCTCGGCTCGACCGAGCCCGACAGGGTCACCGATCAAGAGGCAGAAGCCGACAGAAGAGAGTTTGAGAAACTGGTTTTAGAGCTACCGCCCTTTTTTGACATCTTTTGTGTCGATCTGTCAAGACCGGCATTTCCCTGGAATCTTGCCAATCGGGGATCTGATCTCTATAGTTGTCGAGATCCTTCTCAGTGTAGCGACGCGACACCAGACAACCGGAGATACCGTGACACAGTCCAAAGACCACAAGGTCATCATCGTCATGCCCGCCTATAACGCCGAGGGCACTCTGGAACGTACCTTTCGAGACATTCCCGAAGGGGCGGCGGATGAGATCATTCTCGTCGATGATCAGAGTCGGGACAAGACCCCCGAGATCGCCCGTTCCCTCGGCTTGACTGTCATTTGTCACGATCAGAACAAGGGTTACGGCGGGAACCAGAAGACCTGTTACCAGGTCGCGCTGGACCACGGTGCCGACATCGTGGTCATGCTCCATCCCGATTTTCAGTACGACGCACGCCTGGTGCCCTACCTCGCGGGGTTCTTGAAGGCCGGGATCTGTGATGTTCTGCTCGGCTCGCGGATCCGCACTCGGCGGGAGGCGCTCAGCAAGGGGATGCCGGCCTATAAGTATTTCTCGAACCGCCTCCTCACGATCATCGAAAACTTTGTCCTCGGTCAAAACCTCGGGGAATTTCATTCCGGGTATCGGGCCTACACGCGCAAAGTGTTGCAAACGATCCCCTTCATGAACAACTCCGACGATTTTGTCTTCGATTCGCAGTTCCTCGTGCAGGCCGTTTATTTCGGCTTCAGGCTCGCCGATGTGCCGGTACCGGTGCGCTACTTCAAGGAAGCCTCTTCGATCAGCTTCAAAAGATCGATGCAGTATGGAACGGGCACTCTCGGAGTCCTCTTCGACTATATCTCGGCTACTCTCGGTCTGCGCACTCCCAAGATCTTTCAGGCCGATGGGCGCGAGGGTACAGCCGAAGCCGTCAAGTGAGCAGGGCGAGGCCCACCACCTGTAATCGAGAAAGTGACACTGTGGATCGGTAGTGTCACTTGCTCGCGTATCGCGGTCTCGACCCTCTTTCGGGCGTCGTCGAGCCTTTCGATATCTCGTCGCTATCTCAGCAGCATGCTGGCGATGACCAGCCTCTGAATCTCGGAAGTCCCTTCGTAGATCTCGGTGATCCTGGCGTCGCGGTAGTAGCGCTCCATCGGATATTCTTTCGAATATCCGTAGCCCCCGTGAACCTGAATCCCCTTGTGGGTGATCCAGGTGCACGCTTCCGAGGCGAAGAGCTTGGCGATGGCCGATTCCTGGATATAGTTCTGGCCGGCGTCCTTCAGCGCGGCAGCTCGATAGGTGAGCAGGCGGGCGGCGTCCAGCTTGGTCTTCATATCGGCGATCATCCACTGGATGGCCTGCAGGTTGGCGATCGGCTTGCCGAACTGAACGCGTTCCTTGGCAAAAGTGACCGAGTCGTCCAAGGCGGCCTGTGCGATGCCGACGGCTTGAGCGGCGATACCGATTCGGCCGCCGTTGAGGGTGTTCATGGCGACCTTGAATCCCTTGCCCTCTTCGGCCAGGAGGTTGGCGGCGGGGACGTGTACATTTTCGAAGACGAGCTCGACGGTGGTCGAGGCGTTGATCCCGAGCTTATGTTCCACCTTGCCTACGGAGTAACCCTCGTAGGCACGTTCCACGATGAAAGCCGAGATCCCCCCTGTCCCCGCCGACTTGTCGGTCTTGGCGAATACGACGGCATATTCCGCCGTACCCCCGTTGGTGATGAAGTTCTTGGTTCCATTGAGGATGTACTCGTCCCCCTGTTTCTCGGCCGTAGCGATACCGCTGGCCGCGTCGGAACCCGCGCCGGGTTCGGTGAGGGCGAAGCATCCCAAGACACTGCCGGAGGCGAGGGGAGTGAGGTATTTCTGCTTCTGCTCTTCTGTGCCGAAGGTCGCGATGGGGTCGCAAGCCAGAGACGTATGCGCCGAGAGCGTGACACCGGTGCTGCCGCAAATCCTGGAGATTTCCTCCACCGCGAGGGCATAGGAGAGCATGTCGGCTCCAGCACCACCCCACTCTTCCGGGATGTAGATCCCCAGAAGCCCCAGCTCGCCCATCTTTGCCACCACTTCTTCCGGAAAACGGCATTCGGCATCGATCTGAGCAGCGATCGGCCGCAGCTCTTTTTCCGCGAAATCCCTCGCGGTGTCTCTGATCATCGACTGAATTTCGGAAAGTTGAAAATCCATGAGCTATCCTCCTTGCGGTCAAACGGCCTCTTTCCGTTCATGGCCTCGGGTCACGCAGCCAGGTGGGGTCAAGTTGTCTCTCCCGGTCGACGAAAAGAACCAGATCGGTGCTCTTCAACGTTACCTGTCGTCAGCGGAACGGACGCCTTTCGACAGCCCGCTGCAAGAATCGCATCCTCGGCGCAGCACTGATCGTGTCGCATTTTCAACGGGCCTGGCAATGCGGGGCGCAAAGACGCAGTCTACCATGGTTGCGCGGAGGAGGCAAAGGACGTGAGCTCTTTTCTGCCATGGCCCTTTTGTTGTTTTGTGGAGTGAGCTGTGTTTATAATAAAAAAATCTGTCGCCTGATCGGATAGAAACAAGGAGCGCTCTGGTTCATGATCATCAAGCTACGTCTGCCTGCCGGCTTTCTCCCCAACAACGCTGTCATCATCATTATCTTGATGTTGTTCGATTCGACGCTGATCGCCTCGCCGGCCCCCCCCCGGGGTGTCAGCACAATCCTTGCGGCGGGTATCGACGAGGCGCAGGAGACGCGGATAGAGAAACAGGATGTCGACAACGCGGTGCGCCGGGGACTCGAGTATCTTCTGCGCAAGCAATGGATCGACGGATCGTGGAGCCGGGAGGGGCGCAGCTATATTCCAGGATATACAGCCCTCTGCACCTTGGCTCTCGTCAAATCAGGCATCCCGCAGGATCATCCATCGATCCAGAAGGCGATGAATTTTCTGTCCCACTATCACGCTCAGAGAACCTACGATGTGGCAGTGTTGCTGGTGCTTCTGGAGTACATGGATTCCACCACCTACAAACCCTGGATCCAGAGGCTGGCCCAGCAGTTGATCGACACGCAGATCACCGGGATATGGGCCTATCCCACGGTTCCCAACGCGACGACCGACCTGTCGAACTCGCAGTACGCCGCCATGGGGCTTCGCGCCGCCGCCGCCGCCGGAGTGCCGGTCCACCGAAAGGTGTGGGAGGATCTGATTCATCGCGTTGTTGTGTGGCAGAAATCCGACGGCGGCTGGGGTTACAGGCTCGAAAGCCATCCCACTGGAAGCATGACCTGCGCGGGATTGACCTGCCTCCTGATATGCCGCGAACAGCTACGTTCGATGGGCCGGGGGATTAGCGCCCAGAACGAATCGCAGCGCGCCCTCGATCTGGGCCTCAACTGGCTCGATCGCCATTTTCAGCCCAACATCAATCCGAGGCCCGAGGAAAAACCGGCTCACTACCGTTGGACGTACTATTACCTCTATGGTCTGGAGCGGGTGGCGGCGTTCGCCCGGCGGCCCACATTCGGCGGCCGGGACTGGTATCATGAAGGCGCCAGTTGGCTGCTCAAGGCTCAGGGCTCGAAAGGGCAATGGAGCAGCGCCTACAATGAAAGCGAGATCAATACGCCCTTCGCGGTCCTCTTTTTGACGCGCGCTACGCTGTCGACCTACACGTCCCATAATCAGGAGAACCGAATTCTCTCGGAAAAGGGCAAGACAAAACACGACATCGTGATCGGTTGCGATCGCAAGAATCCCGGTCATGTCTGGATCGAGTCGTGGTCCCAGAAGGTGGCCGACAAGTTCGGGATCGAGGGCGGGAACAGGGCGATCCGTGTTGACAAGGTGGTCTACCTCATCGAAGACGAGGTGTTGGGCGAGGTGACGAACGATCCTACGGGAGGGCGGGTCACCCGTTATCCCTTCGCCTATCGATTCACTGAGAACGGCGACAAGAAGATCTCGGCGAAGGTTACCTGCGTCTCCCGCCACGGCACGATCCGTGAAGCGTTCGACTCGGGCGCGGTCAGCCTCTTCGTGCACAACAACCTGACCGACCAGGACCGTTCGAGCATGGAGGATGTGCGCACGAACATCATCAGTACCTTCAAACCGCAGGTCGAGGTCTCCAGCGCGATGAACGGGAGCTGGGGAGGCGGCCGGTCGGTGGATGGACTCCAGGGAACCTCCTGGCTTTCCGCCGATCCCAAGGATGACCAGGCCCCCTGGATCCAGCTCGTCTTCGCCAAACCGGTCCGCGCCGATTGCATCAAGCTGAGCCACGCTCTCAACGATCCGATGGAATCGGGCCGGTACGGCCGCGCCAGCAAGGTGCTTGTGCAGATCAACCGCAAATCACAGAAGCTCGTGATCGATCTGAACACCGAGGCGGGTGTGAAAAACACAATCGATTTCAAGAAGACCGCGGTGCGGGTTCTGAGGATCGAGATGCTCGACCGTGTGAAGGGTTCCAAGGGCGCTGCGGCAGGATTCGCCGAGATCGAGCTCTTTTTGAAACCGAAAAAAAAATGATACATTATAGATTATCACTACAACGCGGTTGTCGTCTGACACGATGAGTCCGAGTTAAGACCAGGCAACTCTACATTCTGAAACGAGGAGAGTATCATGCACGATCCCAGACTGAATGATCTCGCCAAGGTCATCGTCAATTACTCGATCGATTTACAAAAAGGCGAGAAGGTGCTGATCGAAGCGGTTGGTATCGAACCGCAGGCCGTCATCGCCCTCATCAGAGCGGTCAGAAAGCGGGAGGGGATCCCGCTGGTCACTCTGAAGGAACCGCAGGTGATGCGTGAGATCCTCCGCGACGGGACCGAAGAGGGGATCAAGCTGGCGGCGGCATGCGAGGCCTACCGCATGAAGAAGGTCGATGCCTATGTAGGATTCCGCAGCGGCAGCAACGCCTTCGAGATGTCCGATGTGACACCTGAAAAGATGAAGATCTACAACACTCACTGGATGAAACCGGTCCATCTGAAGCTGCGCGTGCCCAAGACGCGATGGGTCGTTCTGCGTTATCCCACACCCTCGATGGCGCAGCAGGCCGGAATGAGCACAGAAGCCTTCGAAGCGTTTTATTTCAAGGTTTGTACGCTCAACTACAACAAGCTCTCCAAAGCCATGGACGCCCTCGTCACCTGCATGGACGCCACCGACCATGTGGCGATCAAGGGACCTGGGACCGATCTGGAGTTCTCCATCAAGGATCTCCCGGCGATCAAGTGCGACGGCAAGATGAACGTTCCCGACGGTGAGGTCTTCACGGCTCCGGTGAAAACCTCGATCAACGGCGTGGTGACCTTCAATACCCCGGCGGTCTACGAGGGGATCACCTTCGAGAACATCAAGCTCGAGTTCGAAAAGGGCAAGGTCGTCAAGGCCGAGTGCAATCACACCGACAGGTTCAACCAGATTCTCGATTGTGACAAGGGAGCTCGCTACGTGGGTGAGTTCGCCATCGGCGTGAATCCGCATGTCAAGCAGCCGATGAAGGATACCCTCTTCGACGAGAAAATCGCCGGCTCCTTCCACATGGCTCTCGGCAACGCCTACGAAGGTGAGGCCGACAACGGCAACCGCTCGCAGATCCACTGGGACCTCGTCGCCATCCAGACCGCCGGTTTGGGAGGTGGAGAGATCAGCTTCGATGGAGAGACGATCAGGAAGAACGGACGTTTCGTCACGACCGATCTGAAACCGATCGACAAGGTCAGGTAGGCGAGGTCGCCCTCAGTCTGCCCGTGCGGTTACCCCCTCCAGTCCGGAGGGGAGTTGCTGTCGGTGCCGGGCGCATCACATGCAGTGAACCCCGCGATGACACCGGGGATTTCGGGATATCCCGAGATCCCCGGTTCGTCTTTTACCGTCGATCGATTCCGCCGTTCAGCTCGATTCGCGAGCTCGAGCCTGCATCGCCGCCAGGACCCTCTCCGCAGTAAAGGGAGCCTCGAAGAGGCGTGCCTCCACGGCGTCGAAGATGGCGTTGGCGATAGCCGGAAGGGGACCGTTGATCCCGATCTCGGAGACCGATTTGGCGCCGTAGGGTCCGGTCGGCTCGTAAGTGCCCACGAGAATCGTCCTGACCCGGGGCAGATCGGCGGCGGTGTAGATCTTGTAGCGGCCGAACGAGGGGTTGAGCATGACCCCTTTCGAGCTGAAGTGGTAGTTTTCGGTCAGGGCATAAGATAATCCGTTGACGACGGCCCCGTCGTTCTGGCCTTCAGCGAGAGCGGGATTCACCGCCACGCCGCAATCCACGGTGGAGACGTAGTTCAACACCTCGACCTCACCCGTGTCCCGATCGACCTCGACCTCGGCGAAATGCGCCGCGAAGGGCGGCGGCGAGGCTTCGGAGACATGCGAGGCCTGGGCCTGGATCTGGAACTGGTTGCGCCGGTACATGGCGTAACTGGCCACCGCGGAGAAGGGAATCGCCTCGCCGTCGCGATCACCCTCGCCTTTGCCGGCGGCCACGACCTGTGCGGCTCGCAGCTCGAACTCGTCGGCGCTCCGCCCGGTCATATCGGCGGCGACCTTTACGATCTGGTCGCCGATCTTCAGGGCGCATTTTCTGACGGCCTCGCCGGAGAGGTAGGTGGTCGACGAGGCGTACGCGCCGGTGTCGAAGGGGGTCATGTCGGTGTCGGAGGAGTAGACCAGGATCTTCTCGATGCCCACCCCGAGGGTCTCGGCGGCGATCTGCGCCAGAACGGTGTCGGAACCGGTTCCCAGGTCGGTAGCCCCCATGAGCAGGTTGAACGAGCCGTCTTCGTTCATCTTCATCGAGGCCGAAGCCATGTCGACCCGTGGAATCGAAGAACCCTGCATGAGCCCTACCATCCCCACGCCGCGGACCTTGGAGCCCTGGCAAATCCGGCGATCCCGTTTCTCTTTCCACCCGATCGCCTCCGCCCCCTGGCGCAGGCATTCGGCGAGACCGCAGGACTGGAGGGTCATCTCCACTCCGGCCTTGCCCTCACCGAGGGCCTCGAAGATCGCCGAGGTTTCGCCCTTCTCGATGTGGTTGGCCAGGTAGTAGTCCACCACGTCGATCCCCGCGGTACGGGCCATCATGTCGACCTGCTGGCCGAAGGCGAAATAGGCCTGTGTGGCACCGTATCCCCGGTAGGCGCCGCCGACGGGCAGATTGGTGTAGACCGATCGGCCCCGAAAGCGCACGTTGGCCACCTTGTTGAAGAGCGGCAGGACCTTCGATCCGGCGTTGGACAGCACCGTCAGGGCGTGCGAGCCGTAGGCGCCGGTGTTCATCAGCACCTGGTGATCGATGGCGGTGATCGTGCCGTCTTTCTTCATGCTCGTGCGCAGCTCGACCCGCATGGGATGTCGCGTACGGGCGCTCACGAAGACCTCGCGCCGCGAAAGAATGAGTTTGGCAGCGCGGCCGGTCCGCAAGGTGAACAGCGCCGGGATGGCTTCCAGGAAGACCTCCTGCTTGCCGCCGAAACCGCCACCGATGCGCGGTTTGATCACGCGGATGCGGCTCACCGGGATCTTCAGCAGCGTGGCGCAGATCCGCCGCACATGGAACGGCACCTGCGTGGAAGTGACGATCACCAGCCGGTTGCGCGCGTCCAGGTGCGTGAACACCGAATGGGGTTCGATCATGCAGTGCGACGCGTACTGGGTGCGGTAGGTGTGCTCGAAGTGTATCTCCCCCTCGGCCCGACCCTGCGCTAGATCGCCGATGTCCATTTCGACGTGGGCGGCCAGGTTGGGCGTCTTGCCGTCGGTGAAGGAGAACGGACCGTGGCTGTCGAGGTTTTCGTGCAGGAGGGCCGCATCGGGCTCCGTGGCCCTCTCGGGATCGAGCACCGCAGGCAGCACCTCGTACTCCACATCGATCTGCGCCAGCGCCTCGCGGGCGATCTCCGGGCTCTCGGCGAGCACCGCGGCCACCCGGTCGCCGACGAAGCGCATCTTGTCGTCGAAGAGTACCGTGTCGTAGGGCGAAGGCTCGGGATAGCCCTGCCCGGCGGTGGTGTGCAGGATCCGCTCCACGTTGCGGTGACACAGCACGTCGATGACACCCTCCATGGCCTCGGCACGTGAAGTGTCGATGGTGACGATGCGGGCGTGGGCGTGCGGCGAGTAGAGCAGCTTGACACAGGCCGTTTCGGGAAGATCGAAGTCATCGACGAACTTTTCCTCACCGGTGGCCAGGGCCAGGGCATCGATCTTGTTGACGGAGTGGCCGACGACATCAGGCATGGTGTCCCTCCTCCTGCATTCTGGCGGCGGCCAGGCGGACGCCGGCAATGATCTTTTCGTATCCCGTACAGCGGCAGAGGTTGCCGTCCAGCGCCTCGCGGATTTCCCGTTCCGAAGGCGTCGGATTGGATCGCAGCAAGGCATAGGCGGCAATCACGATCCCCGGGGTGCAGTAGCCGCACTGGACGCCACCCGCTTCTACGAGGGCGATCTGGATCGGGTGGGGCGCCCGCTGGGTGCCCACGCCGCGCACCGTCGTGACCTCGGCGCCATCGACGGATGGTGCCAGGACCATGCAGGAATTGACCGGCCGGCCGTCGAGCAGCACGAGGCAGGACCCGCAGTCGCCCGCCTCGCAGCCCGTCTTCACCTCCACGTAGCCCGCCTTGCGCAGCAGCTTGAGCAGGCTTTCTCCCGGTTCGGCCTGGAGGATCTTGCGCCGGCCGTTGATCGTCAGCGTGATTTCGATTGCCATCAGTTCGTTCCTCCTTTCGCCGCTTCCAGGGCTTCCGTCAGGCATCTCTGGAGATAGACCACCAAGAGTCTCTTACGGTAGGGCGCCGACGCCCGCATGTCGTTGAGGGGATCGAAGGGCGCCTCTTCGGCGACCCGACGCAAAAGCTCCGGCGTGGGGTCGCGCCCGACGAGCGCCTCTTCCGCCTCGGTGAGTCGTTTGGCTCTCGGCAGGGCGCAGCCGGCTGCGATGCGCGCCGTGGCGATGCGGCCGTCCTGCACCTCGAGATAGACCGCCACGTCGAGCAGGGAATAGTCGAAGCGCGTGCGGGAAACCTTATGAAAGGCTGCGCCGCCGGGCAGCGCGGGGAGATGGATCGTTGTGACGATCGAGGCGCCGTCGAGAGGATTTCTGGCGAAAAAGTCGCGCGCTTCGTAGAGTCCCGCGGCGCCACCGACCACCTCGATGCTCGCGTCCAGCGCCAGCAGCGCCGGTGGCAGATCGCTCCACGGCCGGGGCTGCGCTACCGAGCCGCCTACGGTGATCCTGTTGCGCAGCGATGTCGAGGCCGCGCAAAGCGCCGCCTGCGCCAGGATGCAGGCCGGGCCGTCGAGTCGCGGCCAGGACGCCAGGTCGGCCAGCGTCACACAGGCCTCGATGTGGAAGCCCTCATCGTCGCGGCGCAGCTTTCGCAGGTCGAGGCCGCCGAGATCGACGAGCCCCTCGAGGGCGTCGCTGCCTGAGGGGATCAAACCGGTTCCCCCGGCGTGACAACGCACCTTGCCCTTTTTCAGCAGGATCAGGGCCTCGTCGAGGGTCCGGGGACGATGGAAGTGGGTGATGTTCTTGAACATGGAAGGATGCTACTCCAACGGAGGATCTTGCGCGAGGGATAGGAGCCCCTGCGATAAGAGTTCCGAGGCCATGGCCACCCGGTATTCGCGGGTGGAGCGGATGTCGGTAATGGGAGTGATCTCGCCCTGTACGTGACGGCTGGTTTTTTCGATGAGCGCCGTGTCGAGGCGCTGTCCCTCGAGCAGCGCGGCGCACTCTGGGGCGGTGAGCACCTTGGGACCCAGCGCACCGAGCGCGATCGTCACGTCGCGCAGCACGCCGTCGTTACGGCGGGCGCAGAATGCGACCGAGAGTTTGGCGCAGGCGTGGGATCGCCGCCCCGCGAGACGCCGAAAGAACTGCAGCGGCCGCGGCGGTCGCCGCGGAACACGAACGGAGGTGAGCAGCTCGTCCGGGGCGGCGCAGGTCATACCCGGCCCCAGGTAGAGCTCGTGGAGCGGGATGCGGCGCACCCCGCGGCTCGACTCGAGTGCGATCTCCGCACCGAGCGCGATGAGCGGAGGAACGGTATCAGCGGCTGGTGAGGCGTTCATCAGGTTGCCTCCCAGGGTGCCCCGATTGCGCACCTGGGGTGAGCCGATCCCCGACGCGGCCCACACCAGCACCGGCACCGCTTCCCGCAGGAGCGGCGCGGCGGCGATCTCGGAGTGGGTGGTGAGCGACCCGATCGTGATCCATTTTTCGTCGGCGCCGACGCCCTTGAGCTCGTCGATCCTGGAGAGCCCGATCAGCGTGACCCTGGCATCGTAACCCAACGTGACCCTGGGCTGTGATCTCAGCGACTCGATATGCGGATCCCTGTGCAGCAGGGGCAGAATGTCGGTACCACCGGCGTAAGGACGGGGGCTCTCTGCGCTGGCCATCATCGAGAGGGCTTCGGCGAGAGTAGCAGGTTGTAGCCACGCGATCGATGCCTGCGTCATCGTTCCACCTCCGAGCCGGGCTCGACGCGAGTCGGAGGCCCGTTCGCCTCACAGATCGCCTGCCATACTCTTTCCGGAACGGCCGGCAGGCTGTTGATCCTCACACCCAAGGCATCCCGGATGGCGTTGAGCACGGCTGGCGCCACCCCCATCAGAGGCTGTTCGCCGAACCCCTTGGCGCCGAAGGGGCCGTCGCGGTATGCAGACTCGACGATGATCGAATGGATGCGGGGGGTGTCCGTCGAACAGGGGATGATGTAGGTGGCCAGGTCGGGATTCAGAGGACGCCCCTCGTGAATCGCGAAGTCCTCGGTCAAGGCGTATCCCAGGCCCTGCAGCGTGCCGCCCTCGATCTGCCCCTCCACGCTCTGTGGATTGACCGCGGCGCCCACGTCGTGAGCGGCCCAGATCTCTTCCACGCGGGTTTCCCCGGTGCGGCTGTCGACCTGGACCTGGACCGCGTTGGTGGCATAGGCATAGACCACGTAGGGGTCGCCCGATCCTTTTTCGGGGTTCCAGCTCGTTCCCTGCACCGACGAAAACCCATGAAAGGCCATGCGGTATTTCTCGCGGTGACACGCGGCGATCACCTCGTCGAGGGGGATGGCGTGTTCTTTTCCGGCGGCACGCACCGATCCCCGCTCGATGCAGAGCGTCTGCGGCGCGGCGTCGCCAGGCATGAGGGTCGCCGCGCAGCTCAGGATCGTTTCGCGTGCCTGACGGCAGGCGTCGAGGAGGGCGTTGCCCGACATGGTCGTGGCCCGTGACGCCACGGTGGGGCCCGAGTCCGGCACACGGGAGGTGTCGGTATCGAGCCAGGCGATCCTGTCGAGCGGCAGCCCGAGCGCCTCCGACACAATTTGCGCCAGAACGGTTCGCATGCCCTGGCCGAGCTCGGTCGTGCCCACGGCGATCTGGATCGACGCGTCCCCGGCGATCTGCAGGAAGGCGTTTGTTTTGGCCATGTGCTTGCCCCCGGCACCGAGGCCCACACCGTAGAAGATCGTGGAGATGCCCAGACCCCGGCGCACCGGCCCCCGTTCGCGGCGGAACTCCTCCTTCTTGCGCGTCCAGTCGCAGGCCTCCAGGGTTCGATCGAGGGTTTCCTCGAGGCCGCAGGAGTGGTCGATGAGCTGACCTGCCGTGGTCTTGCGCCCTTCGCGCAGGATGTTGATCCTGCGCATCTCCGCAGGATCGCGGCCGGTTTCGAGGGCCAGCTCGTCGATCAGAGATTCGACGGCGAAGAGCGACTGGGGAGAGCCGAAGCCCCTGAATGCGCCTGCCGGAACGGTGTTGGTCGCCGCGGCGTGACCGACGATCGCCACGTTGGGACAGGCGTAGGCGCCGGCCGCGTGGATCACCGATCGCCACAGCACCACAGGTGAAAGGGTGGCGTACGCGCCGCCGTCGAGGAGCACTTCGCCGGTAACAAAGGTGAGGTTTCCCTGAGCATCGCATCCAATCTCGAGCGTGATCCGGGAGCGATGCCGCTTGCTCATGCAGATGATGTCTTCGTCACGGCGGTAGAGCAGCCGCACGGCGCTTCCCGTGACCACAGCCAGCAGTGCAGCGTGGCAGGCAACGATCGATGGAACGTCCTCCTTGCCTCCGAAAGCCCCTCCTGTCGGAGCCTGGCGCACGATCACCTTCGATTGGGGCAGCCCCAGCACCGCGGCCAGAGCCGATTGCACGTAGAACGGACATTGCATCGAGCCGACCACGTCGATGCCGCCGCCTTGTGCCGGCGTTGCGAGCATGCCTTGAGTCTCGATGTAAGCGTGCTCCTGGCAGGGCGTGGTGAAAGTACCTTTGACTGTGGCGACGCTCTGTGATCGCCCCGTATCCACATCGCCCCGGTTCAACCGGTGGGTGGCGAAGGTGTTCTGCGGCTCAAAGAGCAGCGGCGCGCCGTCGCGGCGGCTCTGTTCCACGTCGGCCAACGGGGGTAGGGGTTCGTACTCCACGACGATCGACCTGACGGCCGCCCGTGCGGCCTCTTCGGTCGTGGCCGCCACGAGAGCTACCGGTTCACCCACATAGTTGACCTCACCGGCGGCGAGGAGCGGCATATCGTTGAGGATCAGAGTGACCTGATTACGTCCCGGGACGTCCCCGGCCAGGAGCACCGCTTTGACTCCGGGAAGCGCCGCCGCCCGGCTGAGGTCGATTTTCTCGATCCTGGCCCTCGGCAAGGGAGAGCGCAATGTGGCCCCGTGCAGCAGGCCGGGCAGCGGGAGGTCAGCTACGTAGCGGGTGCGACCTGAACCCTTTTCATACGCGTCGACGCGTTTAATGGACTGGCCAACGGATTCCACGACATCTCCTTCGTGCCAAACACTCGATGACGAACGAGTGCGATCTTACGGAGGGCGGGTGATATTATCAAGGATCGTCGGACTCCCGCCGTGGGCGATCGGCTCCACCTCTCAGAGGGGGCTGAAGGTGGTCCATGCGCGTCGCCAGGGGAACCGTTCTGCGTCGGCCACCACCAGCAGATCCCGGTGCCGGCGGAAGAACCGCATGACTCCTGCCATGTTGGGGTCCTCGGGAAGGCGCAGGCCCAGCTCGACGATCTCCCTGGCGATATCCGACGCGCTCCGTTCATCGGGGGGAATCCTCCGGCCACGAGGCTTGTTTCCCGGTGACGACGCGACCTCGACCCTATCCTGCCAGGGAAGCCTGAACGATTGGGCCACGATTCCTGCCACATCGGGGAGAATCGGTGCACCCCGGTTCGCGTCGAGGCGGAAGCAAAAGAGGAACTCCACCGAGTCGCGGGCGAAGACCTCTTTCTCGAGATTCTGAAGAGCGGACAGCTCGTGAATCACGAGCAGCTCCTTTTCCCCGCATCTTTGCGCCATGGGGCGGACCGGCTTCTGGAGGATCGCTCCAGCCGCCAGGGCGAGAGGCAGGCTGTCGCCCTCGAGGCTCAAGATCGCCTCGATGCCGAGGTCGAGCTCGGTTGTGAAGGTTCGAAGCAGCCGCAAAACGGCGCCCACCGCCGCGGGATTCATAACCAGCGAGGAGAATCGCCCCCGTGAGACCTCCTGTCGCGATTCGGCCAGGAGAGCCGCTCCGTGCTGCACGAAGAGCCAGGGGCGAAGGCTCTGCGGCGGCTCGTCGCCGAGGCTGTGCAGCCTGCAGGCCATCAGCTCCAGGGCGTCCAGGACGTCGCCTCGATCATGTAGGCGCAACTCGTGATCGTAACGCTCCATGAGGGACTCGGCCTGCTCGAGCTTTCCGGCGTAGATCAAGCACTCGATGCACAGGAGCTCCGCCGCGGTTCCCCGTTCCGGGGGGAGGTGATCGATCGCCGCCTCGAGGTGTTCGATCGCCTCTTCGTAGGCTCGCGTCAAGAAGAGGGTATAGGCCAGCTCGTAGCGCACGTCGTGGTTATCCGGTGAGCGCTCGAGGCAAGCCCTCAGGAACGACCGCGCCACGTCGGCACGGCCCTCTCCCGCGAGATGGTAACCCAGATCGTAGAGCCGCTCAGGGGATTCCGGATCGGAGGCAGCGGCGAGGAAGAGATCTCGAGTGCCGGAATCACCCAGCTTACCGGTCACCTCGGCCACGGCTGTCAGGGCCGGTTCGTGGAGCGGATCATGACGTAATGCGTCGAGCAGGACGAGCAGCGCACGCCGGGTGTCTCCCTGGGCGGTGAGCTCCTCGGCCTTCTGGAAGAACCGTTCGGCCTCCAGGCTGCGTGCGGCTTTTTTCATCGGTCTTTCTCTTTTCTCTCTCCGTCGTCGGCCGGATTTCGAAGCGGTCCTCCCCGCGGAGGAGTGGCTCCCTGTCACCGTACATCAGATGCAGCAGGGCATCGTACATACTCCCCCGGGCCCAGGCAACAGCGGGTCCGAGCCCTCTGGGATCCGGCGATCCAGCGCTTCGCTCGCACCATGCGAGCCACGATCGCGGCGACCGCCAGGGAGATGGAGATGACGGTTGACCTGAAGGGCCGCGCATCCTACACTCGTCGATGCTGAATTTGATCGGTCATGCCGGTGAAAGGGGTTGTTCGCAACGGCGGCACTGGCGTTTTGAGTGTCGTTCGAGATCGAATGAAGTCGTTTCCGATCGTTTCTCCCAGGGGGTGAGAGGGGTGAAGTTGGTGAGATCGTGAAAACCATCGCGTTGATCAATCAGAAAGGCGGCGTGGGAAAGACCACTACGGCCGTGAATCTGGGCGCGGCTCTGGCCTGCCGGGGCAAGAGTGTCTTGCTCGTCGATATCGATCCCCAGGCCAATTTGAGCCTGCATCTCGACATGGATGTCTTCGGCTCGGATGCTTCGATCTACGATATTCTCGTCGGCAAGCGGGAGTTCTTCGAGGTGGTCCGTGACACCGCCGTGCCAAACCTCAAGGTGGTTCCCTCCAACATCGACCTCTGCGGCGCCGAGCTGGAGCTGGTCAACACGGTCGGGCGCGAGGTCATCCTCCAGGACGCTCTCAGGAGCTTCATCGATTCCCTCGAGACACCCTTCGATTACATACTGATCGACTGTCCCCCCTCGCTGGGTCTGCTATCCCTCAACGCACTGGCAGCAGCGCAAGAGGTCTTCATCCCGATCCAGGCCGAGTTCTTCGCGCTCCAGGGCATGGGCAAGCTGATGGAGGTGGTCGGCCTCATCAGGAGCCGCTTGAATCCCGCGCTGGCCGTGACCGGCATCATCGTGTGTATGTACCGGGCGCAGACCAATCTCGCCAAAGAGGTCATGCGCGAGGTTCGGAGTTTTTTCGGCAACGTGGTTTTCGAGGCCAAGATCAGGCAGAACATCAAGCTCGCCGAGGCGCCGAGCCATGGCAAGGTGATTTTCGAGTATGATCCGGCGTCCCACGGCGCTGAGGACTACAACAATCTCGCCGAGGAGGTCCTGGCCGTCGAGGACCACCGGCGCTCGGCTCCCCTGCCGGGGCAGCCGCAGCCGGTGATGGCCAACCCCGAACCGCCACGAGTTCCGTCTTCTGGTGACGACGATACCCGGCCGGAGTCGCCATCGGCGCCTGAGGAAACGCGCGCCGACGATCGAGCCAACCTCGCCGGTGCGGCCGGCAGGGCCGTCGAAAACGACCAACCCCAGGTTCCCGAGACCGAGGAGCGTGCAGCGGGACCGCGCGCGTTACCCGAAGTTCAGGCCTCTTCGGATCCCTTCCACGACGGGAGCGAGACAGATCCGGACAACGAGTCCACGCAGGGGGCCGTCACCTGATAGGCCGTTGCTCGAGACGGCAAGGACCGAGAAGATGACAGAGGGGAGCCGGACGAGCCGCGGACGATCGATCCTGTCAGGAAGGGTGAGCGCGCCTCTCGTTCCGGTTCTCGATCCCCTGCTCGTGCTGCTCTCATGGCCCTACGCATCCCTTCTGCGCCTGCGAAATCACCTCTACGACATGAAGATCTTGCAGGTCCGCAGTCCCGCCGTCCCCGTTGTGAGCGTGGGCAATATCACCGCCGGGGGGACGGGCAAAACGCCCCTCGTCGTGGCGCTGGCCCTGGAAGCGCGACGGCGCGGCTGGAAGCCGGCGGTGATCTCACGGGGGTACCGGGGCGCCTGGCACGACGGAAAGTGGCTCAACGACGAGGGGCTTCTGCTCGAGCAGCGCGTCCCGGAGCTCGTGGTGATCCAGCAACCCGATCGCGTCGCCGCGTCGCAGCGGGCGGTCGAGATTCGCGGGGCCGACCTGATCCTTCTCGACGACGCCTTTCAGCACCGCCGGATGGGACGCGATGTCGATCTGGTGACCCTCGACGCGGGGGTTCCATTTGACAACGGTAGAGTGCTTCCGGCGGGCCTGCTCCGCGAGCCCCTGACGGGGATCGGAAGGGCCGACGCCATCGTGCTTACGCGCTGCGCCGATGCAGAGGTCGGCGGCATCGAGGACCGGCTACGGGAGTTGTCGGCCCTCGCGCCGGGCTGCCCCGTTTTTCGCACCGACCACGCGCCGCAGAACATGACCTCTCTCGCAGGCCAAGAGGAGCGGCCGCTCTCGTCGCTCGTCGACCGCAGAGTCTTCTGCTGCTCCGCGATCGCACGGCCCGAATCATTGGAGATGACCCTTCGAACGCTGGGAGCGGTGCCGGTGGGACACCGGACCTTCTGCGATCATTTTCACTATCAGCCGGAGGATGTATTGCAGGTGGTTGACGACGCTCGGCAAGCCGGTGCCGATCTGATTGTCACCACGGCCAAAGACGCCGTCAAACTGGGTGGATTCGAGCCTGCACGTGGATTCTGGGTGCTTCACGTGGCCTTGAGCTTTTTGGGCGGCTCGCGGCCCTTCTTCGATTTCGTCTTCGACCGCATCGAGCGCCATCCTGATCGGCGAAGCGGATGATCATTTCTCCCAGTCCGCTCCCCATTCGAAACGGGCGATGAACTTCCGGTCGAGCTGGCCGACATCGTTCCGGTTGCGTCCGACCAGAACCTGCGCGGCCTTGGTGAGCGAGAGTTGGATGGCCTGTCTCTTGCGGGTGTCGATACCCTTGGTGTTCTGGCCCATGAGAACCTCGAAGGGGATCGTCTTGCCCGATTCGAGCTCCAGGGCATCGACGATCATGCGCGTCTTGTAGGTGATGAACCGCGTATCCTGGCTCGACAACGCCGACTCGGCGGTGCCCACGATCGCATAGTCGCACTGGCCGCCGAGTAGCTCTTTCAGGAGCCTCGGGGAGAGGTTGGCGATCTCCGACGCGGAGCGATCGACGTCGGGACGGATGACCTGGAACCCCAGATCGGTCAGGGACTGCTTGATGAGGCCCGCTGTGATCGATTTGGGATTTTCCACCCCGTCGATCGTTTCGAAGATGAGAACGGCGATGCGCGTCGAATCACGGGTAGGAAAGAAATAAGTCACCGAACAGCGCGGAGACTTGAGGTCGGTCGTTTTTTCCACGGCATCGAAATTGAAAGCCACGGTCAGCGTGTTGCTGTGGCTGCCGGCCGACTCGATTTCGCGGAGCGAGATCGCGAAGAGTCCGTCGATGTCGGTCTGGTCCGATTGGGGAATGATCGTGACCTTACCCTCGTTGTCAGGGCTCGTCCTGGCCAGCATGGGAAATCCGACGATCGGTTGCTCGTCGTAGGTCGCGGCGCGCACGACGATCGGCTCTTTCAGGGTTCCCGAGAGGCTGGCGACCTGTTCATTACCGGAAACCGGAATGAGCTGAATCGTGCCGACCAGTTCATGGTATTCGGAGACGGTTTCGTTCCAGTGCTTGCCGAGCTCGAGCGTTTCCAGGCGGCTTCGAAGCTCCGCCGTGGCACCGATGCCCGCGACCTTGGCGTGATTGGATAGGGCGACGGCCAGGGCTTTCCTGGCGTGAAGCAGGTTTTTCAGATACGCGCTCAGGTTGCCCTTCTCCGCCGCCTCCCGTCCCGATGCGAGGTAACCGAGAGCTTCTCCGCGCTTGTCGTGAGCGTTTTGGGTCAGCCTCTCGGAGAGCTCCAGACGGTTCATGACCAGGTAGCAGTAGCCGGTCTGGGAGCGGGAGTCATACCATTCTGCCACCTTGGTCGCGCCTGCCAGAAGCTCGGAGGTTTCCTGTTCGGTGGAGATGACCACGTCTTCGAAGGCCTCGACCTCGTCGTTGCGGGCCACTTGCCGCTGGATCGAGGTGATCTCGCTCTTGACGTGGGTCAGGATCTGTTCCGATATCTGTTTCTGGGCGTTGACCCGCGCGAGGGCCAGGGCGTCGTTTTCGGTCAAGCCTGGAGACGAGATCCCCCGGGCCCGAATGAATTGCTTGTCGGAGTAGCCGGCCACGTCCCCGGTCTTGACCCACTGCGGAGCGTCCGATTCGACGAGATCGGCGGGTTTCGCTCCCTTCCCGGGAAAGAGAGTCTCGCAGCCGAAGAGCAGCATCAGTGCCAAAAACAGGGCGCTTCGGACGATCAGACCGTTCGTTTTTAGATTCATCGTTGACTCATCCTCTCTTCAAGGACCTGTCCCATCGGGTCGGCATCGCGGGATGACCTCAGAAAATGTACTCCCGTTCAGCGTCGAGCAGAAACACCTGACTCATGTTCAGATCGGCGATTTCCTCCATGATCTTAGCATGAAACTCCGGCTTGAGATGGGTCACCAGGATTTTTACACGCTCTGGAAGCCGAGCGGCCTCGACGGCGAAGGTGGTCGTCGAGAGATGTTTCGAGATCTCGGCTGTCCGGGCCCGACTGCGCGGGAAGGATGCCTCCAGGATGACGGCTTTCAGATCGGGGAAGTCGGGAAGTATACGCTCGAGCCCGGCGATCGAGCAGGTATCGCCACAGATCGCCACCGCGGCGCCGCCTGAGCGGACGATATAACCATAGCACTCGACGGTATGCTCCATCGCGAAAGGCGTCACCTCGAGCTGGTGGACCGTCTCGACCTGGCCGAGGAGCAGCGGTCCGAACCGTATCAGCTCCGTTCGCTGGTTGGAGATTTTGGAGAAATCGGGCCATATTTCGTCATTGAACAGGTGGTCCCGCAGCGACCGGATCGTCGAGGGCGGGCCGGCCACGCGGATCGGCTTTTCGGTGACGGAATAGACGTTGTCCACCAGAAAGGGGAGCGTCGCTAGATGGTCGAAATGGGAATGGGTCAAGAAGACGTGGTCGACTTGGGCTTGCTCGTCAATGGTCAGAGACGTGGTGATCGCACCGGCATCGATGGCCAGACGATCGTCGACGAGGAAAGACGTGGGGTGCATGCCAGGAACGCTACCGCCAAAACAGCCCAAAATTCTGATTTTCACCCGGGCCCCTCCATTGGGAGAGCAGAAAAAGGTTTATTGAAGAACCTGAATCTGATCGATTCGGGATACTAACAACGAACTCGAGCTGGGTCAACCGACCGCGATCGACAACGATGGAAGACCCATCTTCGTTTATATCATGACATATAATGACGTAGAGCCGCTGAGGCTCTTACACAACCTGGATTTGAAAACCATGGGGGGGGATGAATGGTCCTCTTGACGACGATCGGAGTGAGCATCGGGAATTTCTCGGCTGCCCTGATCGTGATCTACCTCTCGGCGGTCATCATCAAGCAGTGCGCCCGGTACGAGGGTGAGATCAAAACCATCGGTATCGCCCTGGCCTTCGTTCTGCTTCCTCTACTGCTCGTGACGTACGTGCTTTACGACGGTCGGGTGTACGACCTCTTCAACCACCAGCTTGCCATGAACATCGATGCCTCCAACTGGTGGGTCGTGGTGATGAAGGCCGGCCAACCCGGTGAGGGTGGGAGCGGACAGACCATTAATCTCCTCGAGACGGGGGTTATCATCTCACTGCTCTACATCGTGGCAACCTTGATGATCTCCGTGACCTCGACGGTCTACGTGCGCCGCAAAAAGCAGGGCTTGCTCTCGATCCATCGCGGTCTCTTCAAATGGGGCGTCGTGCTGGTGGGCTGCTTCTTCTGCCTGAAGATCGAGATCGGCACCATCCTGCTCGGCATGGGGGCCGCCTCGATCGTGCTGGGATTCGCCCTCAAGGAGATGCTGGAAAATCTCTTCACCGGGATGGCCCTCGAGATGGAGGGCACTTTTCGACGGGGAGACTGGATCCGGCTGGGAGGCGACGAGGTGGTCGGCGAGGTCTACGAAAAGAACTGGCGGGCCACGAAGATCAGGACCCTCAACGACGAATCGATCACCATTCCCAACCGGGTCCTCGGCGCCGAGAAGATCGTGAACTACAACCAGCCCGTGCGCCCGCATGCCATGAATCTCTACATGGGAACCTCTTACAACGATCCCCCGGTCAAGGTCAAAGAGGTCCTGCGGACGATCTTGATGCGCGAGGGCGAGGTCCTGAACAGCCCGTTACCCCAGGTCCGAACCATCGAGTACGGTGATTTTGCCATCACCTTCGAGATGAAGTTCTGGATCAGAGATTACAGCCGGCGCAATTTCATCGAAGACCAGGTCATGAGTCAGGTCTGGTACGCCTTCAAGCTGAATGGTATCCACATTCCGTTCCCCATTCGGACGCTGCATTTCAAGGAGAAGGATCAACTGGCCGCGGAGGAGCAGACCATCGAGGACGATTTTCAGTCGAAGATGGCTTTCCTGCAGGGGCTCCCCTATTTTCGTGAGCTGCGCGGGAACGACTACGAGTTCATGGCGCGCAACGCGATCGCCAAGAGCTACCCGCCGGGAGATAACGTCGTGTGCCGAGGCGAGGTGGGGGACGTCCTCTATCTGGTCATGGAGGGCTGGTGCGAAGCGGTTCTGCCCGACCGGCGCCGGCCGCGCCTTGAGCGAGGCCACTACTTCGGTGAGATGGGGTTGCTCGATCTGGGAGTGCGCACCGTCGATGTCGTCACCGGTGCCGAGGGAGCGCTGGTGTTGGGCGTCGACCGCCACTGCATGCGGCTGCTCTTCCGGTCGCATCCCGGCCTCGCCGACCAGTTTCTGGAAGTCTCGCGGGATCGCAAGCGGGAGCTGCCGGCTTCCGAGCAGACCCAGCAGAGCGTTGATCGACGGCTGGTCCGCTGGCTGAATCGGGTCAAGGACCTTGTCAGACCCTGGTGAATCCACTCAGATTCATGAGTATTCGATCTCCCAAATTCTCGGGAGATCGCGATAAAGAGTAGGAATCTCAATCCTATCTCCGACGTCACTCCCCTGTTCGTTCTTCGCATCGATCCGCTCTGGGCCTGACCACGCTCCATCAGTGAGATCGCGGCGTATGGATCGTAGCCGGCGCGATCGAGGTAGATGAGCGCCTCTCGGAGGATAGAAATTTCGATCTCCTTGGTCGATCTCGTGGCGTGCCGCGCCCTCCCGTCTGGCACAAACTGGGCACTGAAACCTGCCGATTTGTGTTGAAAATCTGAGACGGAGACGCTTCAAGTCGGAAAAGGAAGCACTCCCGACCGTTCCGAAATTTTCCTCAGGGCAAAAGTGCCCAAAATCCCGAACCCGGAGCCTATTTCCTCCTCAACGCGCATGACGGTCTCGTTGTTGATCTGGCGTTGCTCTTCGGATCTGGCGATCAGGCGGCTGGGTGTCCTTCCGGCGGCGCGCGATCCTTCTTCGCAATGTGCTCAAGTATTTCGATCCGATCGGTCCCCAGCATGGCGTTGAAGTTAGCTCTGTAGATCACCTTTTCGTTTTCAGAATCGAAGGTCATTTTTGAGAGCGCCACCGCAGGCCTTGCCATGTAGCGCAACATGTGAAAGAAGGCAGGATCCTGCGGATCAGCAGGAGCGCCTTTGGAGTGCACCGAAAAGCCCGAATGCCGCCAACTCGCAATCGACGCGACAAGGCCGGACGAGATGCGCTTTTTTTTCAAGAGCTCGGCCAAGAGCTTCTCACAGAAGAGATCTTCGACGAGCTTGGCATCGAGATCCGGCAGGTGATGAAACTTGCCCTGGCGATCGAAAAGGCCCTCACTCACG
>Ga0190284_1000092_pt1 | contig 68742 bp, 54 predicted proteins | sample 48691812_MG_FD_161668 | JGI IMG/M metagenome (GOLD analysis project Ga0190284, IMG submission 161668) | Hydrothermal vent microbial mat bacterial communities from Southern Trench, Guaymas Basin, Mexico - 4869-18-1-2_MG | ecosystem: Environmental > Aquatic > Marine > Hydrothermal vents >...
CCCCCGACCCGGACGCCGGGACGTCCATGACGTGGGGATCGCTACGGGGAAGGTCCGTCGTCGAGGCGAAAAAACGGACTCAGTCGCCACGCGAGTTCGGGTTGCAGCCGATCTCATCGAGGTACTTGAGGCTGGCCACCATGTCAGTGACGGTATCCACCTCGATGATGGCGATGGTTTGGGGTTCGAGGACACAGTCGGCCTTGGTGAGCAGGGTTTTGAAATCGAGAACCCCGTCGCCGAGCGAGGCGTGGAGATCGCTGTGACCGTCATTGTTGTGCAGATGGAGGTAACCGATCCGCTGGTCGGCGGCTTCGAACCATTCCTTGATCGTGCCTCCGCTGAGGATCTCGGCGTGCCCGTAGTCGAAGCAGAGCTTGACGGCCTCGGAGTCGAGAATATCGTACAAAAGGACGAGGAACGCGGGATCGGGCTCGTAGCTGTTCTCTAGATACAGGGTGAGTCCCTCCGACTCGGCGCGCTTGGTGAAAGGCAGCCAGAAGTGATGCTGCCGGTCGAGCCAGAGGTCGAGGTTGTAGTCGATCCGTCGCATGGCGGTCGAGAGATGAACCACGATACCCCCGGCCTGCAGCTCTTTGGCGACGTCGAAGGCCCACTCGATCCGTTTGACCACGGCATCACGCACGAAAGGATCCTGGACGAGGGGGGCGAGGTCGATGTAGGGCGCGTGCAGTGTCAGGAATGCAGGCGGCTTCTTCTCGAGAACCTCTTTGTAGTCTTTGAGAATTCCCTGCCAATCGCCGCCGAGCACGTTCGGGTCGGTGAAGGTCTGAATTTCGATGCCAATCCCCCGGTCGAGTGCCACGGTGAGACCATCCTCGAAGGTATCGGTATAGACCGCCAATCCGAATTTTTTCATCGATATCCAGTCTTCCTCAAATAATTTCAATCCAACCCAGAACTGCCTCGATTATAGGATTACAGCCGGCAAAATCTCACCAGTTTTTTTATGAAAGCTCCCTTGCAGGCACCAGACTGACGGGACTCCAGGCATTTGTGCAAGGTGCTACAAAACGAAAGCGGGCCGTTGATTGGATGCTATTCAATATGTGTCTAAAAGAGTGGAGAAGAAAAGCTGAGATCACGACAAGACAGCATCGACGACATGATCGAACGCGGGCGTGAGTGCTGGGAACGGGGTGATCTGCAGGTCGCCGAACGGCTCTTGCGCCGCGCCGCGGAGGAAGACCCCACCGGCAAGTCATCGCTGCTTCTCGGCGATTTTCTCCTGGACACGTCTTTTCCGGAGGAAGCCGAGCCGGTCTTCAGAGGTCTTCTGCACAACCAACCACGGAGTGTGGAGCTCCTCCTCAGGCTGGCACGCTGTCTGGTGCAACAGGACCGATACGGAACCGCCTGCCGAACCATCTCGAAAGTTTTGTGTCTCGAACCCCTCCACACCGAAGCCCTGCACCTCCTGACGTCGATCGCCCACCGGACCAAGAGCTATCGCCGAGTTGAGAGCCATCTTTACAATCTCACACAGACTTTTCCCCGTGCCCCGGAGCCCTATCTTGCTCTGGTTTCACTCCACGAGGGGCGTAAAAACCTCGCTGCGGCAAAGAAAGTGCTGGCCCACGGTCTCCGCAAGAACCGATTTCATCCGCTCCTGCTCAATCGGCTTGGAATCATCAACTACAAGAAAGGACGCTTCAGCGCCAGCCTACGATGTTATCACTGGGCGCTGACACACGTTCGCGAACTCAACAGCACGGCGCAATCCGGGGCTCGCCGCCGGATCAGAATGAATCTCGCCAACGCGCTCTGCATGACCGGCGAGATCGACGAATCGCTGGCTATCTACCGAAAGCTCCTCGAGAACAACTCGTGCGATCCAACCGCCGGGATCAATATGGCCATCACCCTGCGCTATGCCGACCGGAACACCGAGGCGCGGGAAACCCTCGAAAATCTACTCGTGACCACAGGCGAAAACAAACGCGGGCTCTACTGGCTCGGTGTCATCGCTTCCGAGGAGAACGCGCTGGAAAAAGCGGAGCACTTCTTTCGACGGGCTCTCGCTCTCGACGATGACGATCTCTGCATCAAGCTCAATCTCGCGTGCGTGCTCAAGCACCAGGGACGCCTCAAAGAGGCGCTGTGCCTGGTGGAGGACGCCCTCTTCCTGCATCCCGATCATCTGGAAGGCGTGCGCCTCAAGGCCGAACTGCTCTTCGGTCTCAACCGGCTCCATGAGGCGGAACCGATTCTGCGCCAATTGGCCAGCCGGACACCCGACGATCCCTATCCCCTGCACCGCCTGGGAATCGTCAACGCACAGATGGGCCGTCTCGACGAAGCCCAACCCTGGCTGAGGGCCGCGCTGAAGCTGGCCCCTTGGCGTCGAAAAGTCCGCTTCGATCTCGCCGAGGTATTGCTCCTCGACGGACGCCAGGACGAATGCCTCGCCACGTTGGGCGAGGGACTCGACTCGAGCAACCTCTCGGTGGTGGACATCAGGGCGAACGGCCAGCTCGACGACATCAAGGTCACACCGGCCTACCGTGAGATGACCGACAGCCATAGCCTGCTCGACCTGGCCAATCCCTGGGACGGCGCCGAAAAACGTCTGCTCGCCGTGGTCGAGGGCCTTTCCGCCACCGAAGAGAGCCAACGCTCGCGCTGCCCTCTGTGGAACGAGCTCGAGCCGCAAGGCACCCTGGAATCGGACGGAACAGCCGCGGTGCGCCACTTGCTGCGCACGGTCATCTCCGACTTCATGCTCGCCCGCAGCATTGAGCGGGGAAAAAACGGCGTCAAGGTTTACGTGGAGGTTCATCCCGAACACGACGGTCTCGAGGTTCGAACCGTCTTTCACAGCCGCGACGAGGACGAGCACGAGGCATGCCGGCTATCACAGGTGCTGTTCAAAAAGAGGAACGGGAGGTTCCTCCTCCGTTTTCATGACCGAGTACCACCCTGCTGATCGAATTCCAGACACATCTCGCGATTACGACACCACCAAGCCACCGAACACGTCAGACCCTACAGAGCGGACCTGCTTCCCTTTTTGGCTTGCCAAATCCCTCGAAGAACCAGCCGATCGGTGAGCGGTTCGGCGCCTTGACCTCGAACAAAAATCTCGGTCTCGCTGTCAAAGCACCTTCTCAGCGGCCTGCTAGTGATTGTGGAATCCACGGTTCGCGTCGAACTGGCCCATGGCTTCCTTCAATTCCTTGGGATCCTGAATGGCAGCGTGGCAGGTCTTCTCGTAACAGACGTAAGCCGTGGGCTCGCGATCGAGGGGAAACTCCATGCTCAGCGCCAGCTCCCGTTCATGCTGAGGATCGAGAGTCATGACGATGCGCGACGCCAGAAAGTGCTTCGTCGCCTCCTCGGCCAGACGGTCGGTGCGCTCATCGTCTCGAGGTCCGACGATGATCACGTAACAGGGCTTGTTGTAGAAGAAGTCGACCGCCCGGGCATAGCCGGCCGTGAAGTAGCCGTAGAGGTGGTAGTCCTTGGCAAAGGCGACCAATGCCCTCTCGGCAATCTCGAGGTAGTCATCCTTGAACGTGAGGCCGTGAAAACGGATGAGCGACTCGGCGACGAGAGCGTTCTCGAGGATCGACTTGTTGCGCCGTCGCAATCCGCCGCGCGCGTTGGACAGCTCGGGGATGTCGTAGAATCCGCCGTGGGTGCTGCTCTGGCGCTGGATCACGACATCGATGAGATTTTCCAGGATCTCCATGAATTCGTTGACCCCGGCGTACTCCACCGAGCTCAACAGGGCGCGACAGAAGTAGATCTGGTCGGTGAGCAGGCCCAGAATGTGCTTCGTGCCGTCGTAGTAGTGATAGACCCCGCGGTCCTGGCTGTAGAGCCGTTTGAGCACGAAGTCGATCGCCTGGAGTGCCATGTCTTTCAAAATCGGCGCCTGTAGCACCGGCGCAACCTCGAGGAAACACGCCGCGGCCATGGCGTTGGTGTTGGCGTAGATGGTGCGATCCGAGGATGGCGCCTTGCGTTCGCGCCGGCTCAGCTCGTCGAGCTGATAATAGTCGTCGTCGGCATCCTGGGCGTTGCGGAAGGCTCCGTAATCGGCATCCCAGAGATTGGCGCAGATATAGTCGGCCGTTTTGCGGGCCACCGTCAGATACTCGTCTTTGCCCATGACCTGGTAGGCCAGGGCATAGTTGTGCAGCAGCCCGACGTTGGTCTCCAGCAGCTTTTCCGTGTTGGGTACACGCCAGTCGCGGGTGCCGCAATAGCGGAAGAAGCCGCCTCCGACTTCATCGCATAGATCTCCGCCGGCCATGGCATCCAGTGTTTTCCCGATGACACCCAGAAGTTTGATGTCGTTGGTCTTGTAGTACTGATAAATCGCGAAATCGATCGCTTCTGGATGGGGAAATTTCTGCCCCTGACCGAACCCGCCGTACTTCTCGTCGAATTCGGAGATGATCGCTCTGGAGACGTTCGTGATGATCTCTGGAGAAAGCTCTCCCTGGCGGGCGTCACGCTCTTTCTGAGTGGCTTCCTCCTCCTCGATCGTGGCTTTGATGAGCTCCTGAATGGTGTCACGTTTCTCACGATAAGCGGTTGCCACCTTCTCGAGGAGCTCGGCGAGCTGGTCGCTCGAGAAGTAGGTCCCCCCCGTGATCACCTCGCAGTCGCTGTTGAGGATCGCCAGGGAAGGCCAGCCACCCATATTGTAGCGCTCGTTGATGTCGGGCCGCCGGTCTTTGTCGACGCGGATCGGAACGTACTCCCTCCCGATGATCTCGGCGACGCTCTCGTCGGCGAAGACCGATTCGTCCATCGACTTGCACCAGCGACACCAGGAAGCCACGATCGACAGGAGGATTGGTTTATTGCTCTCTTTGGCTAGTTCAAAGGCCTCGTCGTCCCAGTCCAACCAGTTAGTCGAAACCATTGCTGTTCACCTTTCCTTCGTCAGCCCCCATCTTCCGTCAGCATCGATCGGCTTCGGGAAGAGAAGGCCGAACCTTCTTGCTGGACCTCTATCGACAAAAACGAGCTCCGACCCTAAGCAAAGATTAGTAAAGTGCTTCTGAATTTCGCCGCTTTTTTTTAATAGCTGACAAAGAGGCGGTTACAACGGATATCCCCTCTCGAATCGCCTGGTGACTTCAGGCGCGGAACGTGTGATCATGCCGAAGAGCGCTCTCTCATCCGGTACGACTACCGTGGTCCGGCTCGAAAAAAATCGACGCCCGGCAACCCTTGATCGAGTGCCCTGAATCCGACATTCTGCAAGATCATGGCGTGAGAGTCCGGATAAACAGCGAGCGTCATCGAACCTCGCGCTCGATGTTGTATCCGCTCCAGAACCGGTTCCCATCGAGCCGAAGAACTACGATCCGACTCCTGTGAAAACCGACCCTTTCAGGAGACTACTTTTTCCGACGCCAACTCTTCAATCAACCGTCACGACCCTGTCCAGCGGGTTCTCAATTCTTCCCACTCGACCGGTTGCGCGTCCCCCCAAAGGTTCTCGAGATCGTAGTACTCGCGGGCGTCATTGGCGAAGATATGGACGATGACCACTCCGTAATCGAGCAAAACCCACCATCCCTGGTCGTAACCCTCGAGGGACATGGTATACAGCTTTTCACCCTTGAGGACCTTGCTGATCTCGTCGGCAAGTGTTTGGATGTGACGCTTGTTGGCTCCGGTGATGACCACAAAATACTCGGCCATGGGAAATATCTTCTCCACAGCCATTACCTTGATGTCCTGTCCTTTCTTGTCTTCCGCAATCTGAGCGCAAATCACTGCAAGATCGATCGACTTAATGCTTTGACCTCCTTTGTTGCTTCGAAACAACTCTCATTATCCCGGCAAACTCTTCCAAAAAACGCCGGGACCCTAAAACGCTTCATAGCTCCGATCCGTCCCTCCCGCGCCGTCCCGGCCTTTTCCGAGCGCATCGCCCGGGCCGCGCCGGTCGCGGTGGATCCAGATCCCTCTGATCTTTATTATACCGGACAATCGCGACCGGTAAGAAAAAGAGATCCTCAGAACGACGTAAAATCTATTTTAATCTCATCGGGGACCAGAAAGTCCTTTATTTCAGGGAATATCCTTAGTCCTCGTCAGATTCAACGTTCCGCCGGCATTCTTGTGTTTTTTTTTGGTAGTAGGCCACCATCTCGGCAACCTCCTCGTCGCCCAGGAGCGCCCTGAGATCCTTGTCGCTGCGGCGCAAAGCCTTGGTCCACAGGCGTTCGGCCTGGCGATCGGCGCCCAACGCCATCTCTGCTGCCGCTCCGTTTTCCAGGGCCTGAATGAGAAAGAGGAGCACCCGTGGTTCCGGCCGCCCCTGGTAGCTCCTTTCCAGGTGAGACCAGGCCAACTGCTCGGGAGACACACCATATCTCTCGTGGCAGACGCGCCTCTTCGGCCCCTGGCGATCGGAAATCATGAACAATGTCATGCCCAGTCCACGGTTTAGAGTGACCGACTCGGGATTGCGGCGCAGCCCTTCTTCCTGAATGTCGAGGCCCAGTTCGAACCACTGGGCCTCGCTGGCCTCGTCGAGTGCCCGGTTCGCCATATTGAACGCCAAGTGCCAGTGAAGGAAGTCACGGATCTTCTCCGAGTGCGGCTCGAGCTTCAGCAACGCGCGGGCATCGCTCAGGACCAGATCGTCCCGACCTGCACGCTGATGAGTGCTCATGCGGACCCAGAGCGCATCCACCGCGAAGACTCGGAACACACCTATGGCTCGAAAAAGGACACCCTCCGCGTCGAGCTCGCTCGAACGGTCCCTGGCGAAGCGCGCCTGGGTCCAGACCACTCCGACACCGCAGAGGGCGAGGGCCAGAAGACAGACTCCGACAAGCCGCTTGATACGCTTCATGCCCTCCTCCACGAGGTGAACATCCCCCCCAACAAGAGAACCACGATGAGCCGAGGCAGCACCTCGAGCCAGGCGCGGCGGAGGTCAGCCGCCGTCAGACACTCACAACCTGCCAGCGATTCGGTCCCCCCCCCGCGGCTCAGCTCAGGCAAAGCTGAGATCATCAGATCGGCGCAGGACACGAGCGCTCCGACAATCGCCGCCGCTACGCCCTGTGGGCCAGCCCAGCCTGACGGCGGTTGCGGCTCACAGCACCCCCCGTCGTCTAAAGATCGCACGACATCCCCGCCGGTGTCAGACACTCCCGCTTCACCATGGGCCAACGCCGCCCGCCAGAGCTCGATCTCCCGCTCCAGGGTGGGCGCCGCGAAAATGACGAGCATCACCACTGTCGCGGCGAGCAGAGCAGAGGGCTCGCTGACCACCGCGGAAAAAAGCAGAGCCAGGGCCAGAACAAACCAGAGCACCGGTAGGAAGGCCATCTGCGCCCGGATCAGCGCCGTCACCGGTCCCACCCTACCGTGGATCAGACGGCAGCCCCGCACCCCTGTCTCGATGAAGCCAACACTGTCGCGGATGGAAAGCTCCACCTCCATCGTCGATCCCACGGAACCGGGCAGGGGCAGGCGGAATTCCCGCCGCTTCGTCAGCTCCAGATCGTGGACCGCGAGCTCCCGAGAGCCACCATGTATGGCGATCCTCACCGGTAAACGATCCCGGAGCGGTGAGTTCCTGGGATGGAGCAGCTTGAGGTCGAATCGCAGGCACGGCCCGCTTTCGGTACGATCCGGCTGCACGCCGTCGGCGGTCGACCGGGCGGCGGCCATGGCACCTTCGAGATCTCGGAAGATCCAACGGATTGCAGTGCCATCAGGGGGCAGGAGCAGGCCGGCGTGCGCGTCGTACGGCCGGCCGGCAACCGTCATCGCCGTGGGTTCGGTGACCTGGAAAAAGGCCCCCCGAGGTGAAAGGACCGCGAGCGCGCTGCCCCCCACAAGGGCCACGAGGAGCGCTGCTGCACCGAGACGTAGGGCCAGTCCCCCGAAGCGTCCGATGTAGAACGACGCCCCCGAGAGAGGCTTGGACATGACGAGATCGGAGAGCCCGCCAGCACGGTCGCCTGCCAGGGCGCGTGCCCCCAGGGTCAAGGCGATCGTGGTGAGCAGCAGCGAAGAAACGACGTGAACGATACAAGCCTCCAGGCCGCCGATCGATCCGCCGCTCGTGGGCAGCCACGATCCGAGGATCAACGCGAAGCCTCCCCCTGCGGCGAGCACGATCCACTGCCACCAGCCCCGGTTCTGAAAGAGGGTCATCAGAACCGTGGCCGCAATCTGCCGGGGAGCCTGAACGACCGGCCAGAAGAGCAACGGCTCGAGGTCGCGATGTGGTCCCGGCCCCCTCACAGTTCGGGCTCCCTGCCGGCACCGGGGCCGAGGAGCCTCTTGAAAACGTCCTCGAGGTTTTTCCTGGGCCGACCGGTAGAGTACACGGTTCCCTCCCGTTCGGCGATCAACTGTTCGATCGCCTCGAGCAATTCCTCCTCGTTTGGCGCGCTGAACCGCAGCACCACCATATCATGTAGCGCCAGGATATCGTCTTTGGAGCCGCTCAGGATCATGCGTCCCTCGTTCAGGATCACCAGCGAGGAACACAGTGCCTCCACGTCGGAGAGGATGTGTGAGGAGATCAGGATGGCGCTCTGTTTGCGGGCCAGCTCGAGCAAGTAGTCCTTCACGAGTGCCGCCCCGATCGGATCGACACCCTCGAGCGGCTCGTCGAGCAGCAGGAGAGGCGGCTCATTAAAGAGGGCCGTGGCCAGCCCAACCCGCTTGATCATGCCCTTGGAGAAGCCTCCCATGCGGCGCCGCAGAAAACCGCCCAGGGCGAGAAGCTCGGAGAGCTCATCCACCCGCCGGGTACGCTGCGCGCGGGACATGCCGAATGTGCGTCCTACGAAATGGAGCAGTTCGGCGGGCGTGAGAGTATCCGGGACTCCCGGCTGCTCCGGCATATAACCCTGGAGTCGGCGGGCGCGGCTCGAGCCCGGAGCGAGTCCCATTACGGCGACGGTGCCGCGCGAGGGGCGCAGGAGTCCGGCGGCGAGCCGGAAAGTCGTGGTCTTGCCCGACCCGTTCGGCCCCACAAGCCCCACGATCTCACCGGCCCTCAAGCGAAAGCTCAGCCGCTCCAGGCCCACCACTGTGCGGCGTGGAAGAACGCTCCTGAACTCTTTGCGGACCTCTTCGAATCTAAGCGGCGTAACATCACCGGTGGACACGTGCATCGACTCCTTTCTGCATGACCGGCCACAATCCGAGGTATCTCGTCGGGGGCGTAAAATGACCTGACCATCACCGCACGATCGGTTATCCTACAGTCCCTCTGATTCGAGAACCTCGAGGCACTCCTGGACGGTGCCGGAGGTACGCTATTCTATCAATGATGGTGGACGGATGCTGACGCTGAAACTGCACAAAAATTCGGAGGAGCCGGACCAGGTCATGCCTGTCGAGGCGCTGCCTGTGCTCCTGGGACGCGGAGGACGGGCCACGGTGCGGATCGAGGATCCTTCGGTATCGCGCGAGCATGCACGGCTCTTTACGAGCGGTGGGAAGCTCTTCATCGCCGACCTCAACTCGAGCAACGGCACCTATCTCAACGGAACCAAGGTCACGAGGGCTGAGGTCGTCGACGGCGACACGATCCGGCTCGGCGGAGTGGAGTTGATCCTCGCCGGCTCCGTCACGGTCGCACCGGCGCAGCAGAAGCCCTCCGCGGCCGCAGCCGCGCTTTCACCGGAGAACGCCACTGCTCCGCTCCGGCCGAAACCGGAGCAGCACGACGTCCAGATCCCCTCCCCGACGCCGTCGTCGGCTCCAACCCCGGCCCCGCGACCGGCAGCAGCGGAACGACCGGCCAAACGCTCGAGTCGTGCGCCTGGGCGGCCCTCGGCCGCCACGCAGCCGCAAGCGGGTCCAGCGGAGGCTGCCGTGCCAAACAGCTCTTCGGACATCAGGATCAAGAAGGATTTCCTCCAGTACCACAAGATCTCCCCGCGCAAGAAGGGCGGCCTCCTGCTCGCCGACTTCTCCCAGTACCATCCGCTGATCCGCCTGGTTGCGTTGCTGGCCGTTCTGGCCGTGGCGGTGGGTCTCTTTTTCCTGGCCAAATGGATCACCCAGAGCACGGTGCCCGCCGCCTGGGAGCAGAACCCGGAGGCGATCGAGACCGATTGGGAGGAGTAGCGGGATAGTCGAGGCCTTCCTGAGCAAACAACCGGTCGCAGTGGCTGCAAACAGGTCTCGCAATGCAGTGTCCCAAGCGGAGGGATGGGCTGTCTGAGTCGGTTTTTTCTTCCCTGAACCCTTGTTCGACAAACTGCCGCCGCACGGGAATTTTAGTCGCCCGGGGAATCCGCCGCTCGCGCCAGGAAAGCTGCTGAACTCTTAATCTACCAGGCTCCGGCAAGCCTCCTCGAAGAGCTCCGCCGACCGTTCCCACGAGAAAGACTTCACCCGCTCCAGGCCTGATCGTGCCAGATGATCGCGCAAACCGTCGTCGCAAAACAGCCGGTCCAGGACCGCCGTCGCCTGAGCCCGATCAGTGGGATCGAAGAAGAGGGCGCTGCCGCCGGCCACCTCACGATGGGCGGGAATGTCGGAACAGGCCAGAGGGATGCCCTGGATCATGGCTTCCAGCAGGCCGAATCCGAAGCCTTCGTACAACGAGGGCCACACGCTCGCCAGGGCGCGGCCGAGGAGCAGGGTTTTGACGCCCTCGGACACGCGACCGGTGAGGACCACCCCGCGGCGCAGAGCGGTGGAACGGGCGATCCTGGCGCGAACGGCCCGACCGCCGGGACCACCCGAGCTGCCGGCCAGAACCAGCCGGGGGGCGCGCGTCTGGGAGCCCTGCGAGGCGGTCTCATAGGCGTCGAGCAGGGCCAGCAGGTTTTTACGGCGCTCCAAACGTCCGAGGCTGACGATGAAAGGGCGGTCGATCCCGAGCTCTTCGAGAATTCGGCTGCTCGACTCGACCGGCGGCGGCGCCGGTGGTGAGGGTGCGTTGGGAACCACATAGAGCGGCCGGCCGGCAGCAAGCCCGCTGGCGTGCAGCTCACGAGCAATAGACTGAGATACGGTGACCACCGCGGCGGCTCGGCGCATGTTGCGGGCGAGCAGGCGGCTCGCAAAAACCCTCCGGTGGCGGGGGGTGAGCGAGGCGTGGAGGAAGCGCAGATCGTGCAGGGTCAGCAGGGTGGGCCGGCCGGGCTCGGGCGGCAGAGGCAGGGTTTCGGCGACGAAGAGATCGGCCCTGGTACGGCGTGCCGCCGAGGCCGCCGGGTGAAGCGGGCCGAACAGGCGCAACGCCGGCGGCGGCGGCCTAAAGATCCGTTTCACGCCGATGCGCGGGTCGAGCTCCTCCTCGAGCCCGGCCCCCCCCCTCCGCAGGACTGCGGTGAGCCGCAGGCCGCACCGTGCAGCCACCGCGCCGTAGAGGCCCAGAAAGCGTGTCCGAGCGCCGCTCGGCTCCGTGGTGAGCGCCGTTCCGTCGACAACGACCTCGAGGTCCGATCGCGTCACGCCGGTGGCCCTCACGAACCCGGACCGGAATCGGGGCGGTTGACGAGCTCGTCGTAGAGCTGGAGGTACTGCGCCGCCGCCCGGCTCCACGAGAAGCCCTCGACGCGCTCGAATCCCCGCTTGATGTACTCCTCACGGATCGCCTCGTTGTTGTGCAGGGTGATGATCGCATCACGCAGCCCCTCGACATCGCGAGGTTCTACGAGCAGCGCGGCGTCCTCCACGATCTCGGGAATGGCACCTCCGTAAGTGGTGATGACCGGCGTGCCACAGGCCATCGCTTCGAGCGGCGGCAGCCCAAATCCCTCGAAGAGCGAGGGATAGACCACGATCTCGGCCAGGTTGTAGAAGCAGAGGAGGTCGCTGTCGGAAACAAATCCGGGCACGAACACGCGCTTCTCGAGCCGGCTCAATTCAATCCGCTCGCGCACGTCGCCCCAGGCTGCTCCCTTGACGCCGAGTAGCACGATGTTCAGGTTGCCGATGCCCTTCTCGAGCATGCTCTCGAAGGCGTCGAGCAGGGTTCCCACGTTTTTCTTCCTGCGCAGAGATCCCACAAATAGCAGGAACGGCGCGTCAGGCATGTTGAAGTCCTCGAGGAAGAGATCCCGGCTGGGTGGGTTCTCGAGCCGCTGAAAGCTGGGATCCACGGCGTTGTGAATCACCTTGACCCGTCCCTCGGCGTTGGGATAGAGCAGCAGGATATTGCTGCGCGTGCGATAGGAGACCGCCACGATGCAGTCGGCGAAGCGGGTGTTGAGAAAGAGCCAGACACGGTGCCCCTTCTTCACCTTTTCGACGCCCTTCTCCCTCTCGACCCACGGAAGCTCGTGGACGGTGGCGATTTTTTTGCAGTGGCCCAGCACCGGTACCGCCGACACCGGCGAGTGGAAGATGTCGATCTGCTCCTTCTTGATCAGGGGCGGCAGTAGCCTCTCGCGCCAGAGATAGGTCGTATCGCTGTCGGAGAGATCGACGATCCGAAAATTGTCGGGCAGGGGAAAATCAAATTCCACCCACTCCTTGGTGATCAACAGGTACTCGTTCTTGTCGTCGATGCTCGCGAGCTCGCGCAGCAGATTGCGCTGCACACGCTCCACACCGGTACGGAACGGTGTGTTTTGAATGCTGATATCCCAAGCAATCTTCATCTTGCAGGGCCCTCGATTTCTGGTCTCTTGCGGATGACGGCTGGCCATCGCCATCTCTTCTCCGGCGACACCGATATCCCGGATTGGCGAGCGCCTATATAAAAGGCTGGAACGTAGCCGATTGCAACCGGGAAAGAGAAGCAGTTCGATTTTGCACCGACGTTGATGTTGCCTTCCAAGTCGTGTAATTCTCGATCCTTTCTGATATGATCGAGGAGTACGTGACGAGGTGGATCGTCAACGCCTTCGATGTCTAAATTCAAAGGAGGACAGGACATGAGAAAAGTCGTCGTGCTTATTTTGGCAGTATTGGCCCTCTCGCTAGGCCTCGAGAGCGTGGAAGCGCAGTAATCGCTCGATGCGGATGCTCTGATTTCACAAAACACGGATTTCTACAACCCCTCACTCGGCGCCTGGCTCGTCAGCGACACGAATGGCCTCCAGCTAGCCCCTCCGCAGGGGATCGGCTGCCTGCCTGCCACCAACGAGACCCCCGCAAGCTCGTCGACGGGCGAACGAGGTATCACCTTCCTCAAATCATTCGGTTTTCCGAGCGGATGACTGTACGCCAGGGATGCCGCGTGGGATGGAAGCGCCCTCTGGATCGGTGAAAACTTCACGAGCAGCATCTACAAGATCGATCCGGCGACCGGAGCGATCATCTCCTCGTTCTACGGCCCCGATTCCAACCCGTGGGGACTGGCCCGGGACGGAGTCAACCTCTTCAGCGCTACTATCACCCTCTATCAGTATCCTCCGGGGGATACTCTTCCCGACTGGGTTTACAACGTCGACACCTCGGGATCGAAACTGAATAGCTGGCTCGCTCCGGATTCTCCCGATGCGACGCCCCATGGAGCCGCTTATGACGTGGCCACCGACAGGCTGTGGCTGTCCGACGGCTACTACAACATGATCTATCAGCTCAATCCCGCCTATGGATCGGTGCTCGCCTCGTTCACCTTCCCGGGGGGCGAACCTGCAGGTCTTACCTGGGATGGCAATCATCTCTTCGCCATCGACAAACAGAACCTGATGCTCCTCGAAATGGACACGACCGGCAACCTCATCGATTCGGCATCGATCGCATCTCTGGGGACTGATCCGGAAGGTCTCACCTTCGACGGAGAGTACTTCTGGGTCACCGAGAACACCACCGATTTGATCTATCAGATCGACAGCGGAATGACACCCGTCTTCTCGCTGGCGATCAATCCCGATCCGCTGGTCGGTGGCCAGACCGGGACCTGCATCGTCACGAACGGCGTCCTTTTTTTGATCATTCCTGTCGCGGGATGCCGAAGTAGTCGTGGATGAACCCCTTGCGACACCCCTCCTCCTTGACGTAGCGGACCATTACATGGAGTTTCATGAGGTCCCCCTGGACCTTGGTTTCAATCCGTTCCGACGACAGCTCGGGCGGAAGAGGGGCGACGATGCGCAGATCGAGCCGGTCCAGTTCGCCCTCGGTGACACCGTAACGGTCGAAGAGCGACAGCGCGGTTTCGAGGCGGAAATCGGTGCGGTTCTTGAAGACCAGCTTCCCCTTGAGCCAATCGAGGCCGAAGCTGTTGGCGGCCTCGTTATCCTCGTCGAGAATTCGATACAGGTTGTGGAGAAAGGACAGGTCCGGGTTGTTCCAGCGGATGAAGTCCATCTGGATCAGGAGATCCCGCTCATCGTAGAGCAGGGTACACTCCGAGGTCTTTCCGTCACGGCCGGCCCGCCCGATCTCCTGATAATAAGCCTCCATGGAGCCTGGCAGCTCGGCGTGGATCACGTTGCGGATGTTGTCCTTGTCGACCCCCATACCGAAGGCGTTGGTGGCGAGGATCAGGGCGTCGTCGCCGGCCATGAAGGTCTCCTGCACGCGGCGGCGCACCTCCTTCTCGAGCTTTCCGTGATAGCAGAGATGCTCCACCCCGGCTGCCGTGAGGCGGCTGCTGTAGGCATCCAGGGTCTTGATCAGCGAGAGATAGACGATCGTGTTGCCCGCAAGCCGCTTCACTTGCTGCCGGATGAAGTCGATCTTTTCATCCTCTCCGAAGACGTTCTCGACTCGTAAGCACAGGTTGGGCCGGTCGATGCCCTCGTGGAAGAGGACGACGTTGCTCCGCTCCAGTCCGAGCTGATCGATGATGTCCTCCTGCACCGCCGGAGTGGCCGTGGCGGTGAGGGCCACGGTGACAGGGTTGCCGATGAGAGCCCGGAATTCCTCGAGCCGGGTGTAATCGGGCCGGAAGTCGTGGCCCCACACGCTGATGCAGTGGGCCTCGTCCACAGCGAGCAAGTCGATTTTGCGGGTCCCGATGAGATCTACGAATTCCTGCTTGCGGAACCGCTCGGGCGTAACGTAGAGCAGCTTGTACTTGCCGCGGGCGAGCTCGTCGAGACGCCTCTCCCGCGCTGTCCGCGAGAGCGACGAATTGATGAAGGTGGCATCGATTCCCTTCGCGCGCAGTCCATCCACCTGGTCCTTCATCAGCGCGATGAGCGGGGAGATGACCAGGGTCAGGCCGGGCCGCATCAAGGCCGGTATCTGGAAACAGATCGACTTGCCCATCCCTGTCGGCATCAACACCAAGGTGTGGCCACCACCCAGCAGTCGACCGATGATCTCTTCCTGCTTTCCCCGGAAGGATCGGTGCCCGAAATATTCGGCTAGTATCTCTTTCGGTTTCATGGTCTTCGACCGTTCCGATGCGGAATGCAGGTGTTTCAGTTCCGTGGTGGTGGCAGATCTTGCAGCATCTCAGCATGACAAGCGATTCCGTGGTTGCGCGAGCCGGGATTCGATTATATCAAAAAATCACGCTCCCCGAGGGGCCGGGAAAAACGAATCTCCTGTCATCGTTATATGCTTTATTTTGATTATTTTGCGGCCAGCAAGTTCGGCAAAGACCACGCCCTACCTGATCGTGTGGGAATGGGCGATCCCGCCGTTCAGGCCTTCCCCCGGCAGAAACGACCGGACGTAATCGATGGTTACGCGGTCAGGACCCACTCCGACCCGTATGTGACCCGAGTTGGGCAAGATGACGCCGTTCTTGTAGCGTCCCATGCCAACCTTGCCGTAGCCGTAATCGGCACGCCACGGTACGGGGCACTCGAGATAGACCACACCATCCAGCTCCTGCAACGCGAAGAGGTGATCGTGACCATGAAAGAGGATCGAGACCCCTTGGGCAACCAGGAGATCGTGAATCGGGCCGTGGGACCAGCCGGGACGCATGGCTTGAAAGACATCGCTGCCGTTCTGGTCCTCTCCACCCCACTCGAACGAGGGATTGCCGTCGACGTGGAACTTGGCCGCCTCGATACCGCCACGGCCATAGTAGTCGTCATAGTAGCTGCCGGTCAGCGCCGCGCTGGTGAGGTGGTGGATGAAGACAAATTTCCACTTCGCTGTGGAATCCGCCAGGCGGTTATAGAGCCAGTCGTACTGTTCCTTCCCGAGCGTCCAGTCCCAACCGTTCTGGCTGCCCGAGGTGCCGAGCTTGTGGTGCGGCTTGGACTTGGTCTCCCAGAAGGGGCAGAGCACCACGAACAACGCATCCCCCCACTCCCAGGCGTAGTAGTCCTCCCGGAGTCCCACACCGGGGACGAGCTGGGTGTTGCCATCGTAAAAAAAATCGGGTGATGGATTGGGGATGATCGCTCTACGCGCTCTGGTCGCCAGGGAGCAGAGATCGCCAGGCTGCCCTAGGTCGTACCAACCCTCTTCGCCCTCGTGATTACCTACGACCAGGTAGAAGGGGATGGAGTGGGAGATCTGATCCAAGTGGCTCCGTTCGATCAGGTAACGTTCTTTGGCCTCCTCGAGGGTTTTTGCGTTGCCGTAGATCAGATACTCCGGCAATGCAAAATCTCCCAGAGAGATCAAAAAATCGGGGGCATCGTTGGCGATATTCCTCAAGGTCGTGTCGTAAAGCTCGATGCTGCGCCGGTCGGCGGGCAACCGGTAGTGGGACAGCAGATGCTCGTCGGCCTGCACCGAGAAGGTGAAGGCTTGCGCGCGTGCCCTCTGGGTGTGGAAGCTGTGCTCCGCTCCCCGCCCGATATCACCGCTGCCACCGGCATCGGACCGTCTGAACACGACCCGGTAGAAGTAGTCCTGATCGGGAGCCAGGTCATTGAGCGTGATCTCTATCGGGATCTTTGCCGGATGATCGATGTAGAGCGGCGAGTTGTAGGTGTACACACCTGACATCGTGCCGTATTCCACAGCCACATCGATCTCGATCAATGAATAGAGATTGATCACCACCGAGCTGTCCGAGATCCGCCCCAGCATCTCCCTGCCGAGAAAGGTCTGCCGGACGGTCTCGCACACCTCGAGAACGACAGGGGTCGTTACATTCATCCCGTATTCGAAATCGTCGAACACCACGTAGTTCACGGTGCCGGCGCCGGACACATCGTCGATGGTGAAGGCGATCTTTCTGCGTTCCGCGCCCTGGCCCCAGCCCGGCAGCGCCAGTATTTCATTGATGATCTTCGAGACGTCAGGTGAAGAGTAATAGAAGGGCAGAGTGGGATCCCCGGTGGCCCAGGGCTCGTCGATGGTCCAGAGAACGCTGCTCTGTGTCTTCGGTGCCGTCTGCGAGGGACGCTGTGCCTGCGAGAAAGGCGCCGGATCCGGCAGGAGAATGCCTCTGATGAGCAGGTTCGCCGCGGAGGTGATCTCTCCGCCGAATGCGGCGAACCGCAGCCGCGCATGAACCACCTCGTCGTCCGGCGCAAGCCGGTCCACGGTGAAGCGCAGGCCAGCATCGAAGGCATCCGGGCCGATCCGGCCCAGGTAATTCAAGGACGACTGGTAACCGCTACCGAACCAGAGAGCGTCGTTGAACTCGGTGCCGTCATCTTCGTCGCAGCCGATCCCCCAGCGGCTTCGATGCCACCTCTGCCGGGCCGCACCTGGTCCGCCGAGAGCCGCCGCACCCCCGCCGTCGAACGACTGCGTCGATACGCTCCGGCTTCGCAGTGCCTCGCCACCAGCCCGCCACACCCCCTCGGGGCCAGGATCACCGGTCTGAAAGCTGACGTAATAGGCGCAGCCGAAGAGCGAGATCCAGGTCAACCACAAGATCGGAACCACTCGCTTCGACATGGCGCGACTCCCCGTGTCTTCGACAAACTCCTTCTTCGAACTACGCGAGCGAACGACCGAGCCGACCGGCATTCCAACCCGGCAATCCACTCCCACCGGATCATCACGGTGAGAAGACGAACTGTTTCTGGCTCTCCGAATAGGTTTCACCAGTGGTCGGAACCAGGACCTTCGCGCCGATGGTGTAGCGGCCCTTTTTTTCACTCCCAGAAAAGGTCTGCTTGTAGATCATTTGTGAGGTGTTAAAACCGCCTGGTAACACCGAATAGTTCACCTTTTGCAGCTTCTTGACCATGCCGTCGGCATCGACGAGCCACACCTTGACCTCCGCCCTCTGTTCGACGATCGCTGGATTGGTCAGAGTGACCATCGCTTGGATGGTCTCGCCGGTGGTGAACTGCGTCTTGTTGAGGATCACCACGATCTCCGGAAAGGGATGGCCCAGAGCCAGGAAGCTGTAGTCGAGCGTGCCGTAGACCGTACCGTTGCTGCCGATCACCGGTGAGGAATGAAAGACCGCCTTGGCAGCCAGCCATCTCTCGGTCCCGTTGGGATTGATGGCGTAATAGCCTCCGCCCAGACAGCTCACGTAGATCACGCCGTCGACGTCGACGCAGGGTGATGCCTCGATCGGTCCTTCGGTGAGAAAGGTCCATTTCAACGATCCATCCGGATTGAGGGCATAGAGGTTGTTGTCCCACGATCCGAAATAGACCGTCCCGTCGGCCGCCAGCGCCGTCGACGAACGAACCTCGCTTCCCGTAGGGTAGCGCCAGCGCTCGGAGCCGTCGGGATACACGGCGTAGAGATTGCCGTCGCGCGACCCGAAATAAATCGTTCCATCAGACGCAATGCTCGGCGAGGTCCTCACCGGCGCTCCCGTGAGAAACTCCCATTTCTTGGTGCCGCTGGGATTGATGGCGTACAGGTTCCGATCGTGCGATCCAACATAGATCGTACCGTCCGCGGCGATTGCCGGAGCTGAAAATGTGATCCAATCCTTGGCTTCGAAGCGCCATTCCAGCAGACCTTCCGGTGAGATGGCGTAGAGATGATTGTCGACACATCCCACGTAGATCGTGCCATCAGGCCCGATCGTGGGCGGACCGCCGATGCCGCCGCCCACGGTGAATGTCCACTTCAACCCGCCTTTTTCGGTCAGTGCGTAGAGGTTCCTGTCGTAGGCACCGAAATAGATCGTACCGTCCAGCGCGATGGCGGCTGTCGACCTGATGAAGGATCCCGTCGGATAGGTCCATTTCACATTGCCCGTCCGACCGATGGCATAGAAATTGTGATCCTCCGAACCGCAGTAGATGGTGCCGTCGGGGCCGACGATCGGCGACGCTTCGAGGAAGCTCATACCGGAGACCTTCCACTGGATACCCGGTTGAGTCGCGATACCCCGGTAGAGACTGCGACCACTGTTGAACGTGTCGTGCCGGAACGATGGCCACTGCGTGGTGGCCAGCTCGCCGGAGTTCAAGTTTTGCACGCAATTGGCAACAATAGCAATCAGAATCACCAGTACCGTCGTTCTCTTCTTCGCCATAGCACACTCCTCACCGACGGTTTCCATATATTCCACGTCGATCCGTCCCGCAGTGGAGCGACGCCCTACCGGGGACGGATGGAGACCGTCGCTTTACGTTGCGACAACACGCGCCTCGATGGCTCTCAGGACTTCGGCTTTCCCCTACACTCTAACAGGAAATGTGGAGTGATCCAAAGAGTTTCGCATCAAAAAGAGGGCCGTCAAAGACGGCCCTCTTTTTGATGTTTCTTCTTGGTTCGTCCTGACAGAGTCCTTGCGGTGCGTCAGAGTCCTTGCGGTGCAACGGAGCGCCCTGCGAAAGTCCCTGTCGAGAAACGAACGATCAGATGAGCAACGGCGCGATAACGAGGCTTACAACGGCCATGAGCTTGATCAGGATGTTCAGCGAGGGGCCGGCGGTATCCTTGAACGGATCGCCTACGGTGTCGCCCACGACGGCGGCCTTGTGAGGATCGCTCCCCTTGCCGCCGAAGTTACCGGCCTCGATATGCTTCTTGGCATTGTCCCAGGCGCCGCCGGTGTTGGACATGAAGAGGGCCATGAGCACACCCGTGGCGGTCACGCCGGCCAACAGGCCGCCGAGCATCTCGGGCTTGCCGAGGAAGCCCACTGCGACCGGCACGGTCACGGCCAGGAGCCCGGGCATGATCATCTGCTTGATCGCCGCGGCGGTGGAGATGTCGACACAACGCCGGAAGTCGGCCTTGGCCTTGCCCTCCATGAGACCGGGGATGTTTTTGAACTGATGGCGCACCTCTTCGATCATCGAGAAGGCGGCCTTGCCCACGGCGGCCATGGCGAAGCTCGAGAAGAGGAACGGCATGGCGGCGCCGAGGAGGATGCCCACCATGACCTTGGGATTCATCACGTTGATCGATTCGAGACCCACGACCGTTGTGAAGGCGCTGAAGAGCGCCAGAGCGGTCAGAGCGGCCGAGCCGATGGCAAAGCCCTTGCCGATGGCGGCAGTGGTGTTGCCCACGGCGTCGAGCTTGTCGGTGCGCGCACGGACTTCCGGGCCGAGGCCGGCCATCTCGGAGATGCCGCCGGCGTTGTCGGCGATCGGGCCGTAAGCGTCCACGGCCAGCTGGATCCCGGTGGTGGAGAGCATACCCAGAGCGGCGATGGCGATGCCGTAGAGGCCGGCGCACTCGTAGGAGACGAGAACCGCGGTGCTGAGAAAGATGATCGGCAGAGCGGTGCTCCGCATGCCGAGTGCCAGGCCGGCGATGATGTTCGTGGCCGCGCCGGTTTCGGAGGCCTTGGAGATGGCTCGAGCCGGGGACCTGTTTTCTGCGGTGTAGTACTCGGTGACCAGGCCGATGGCGATCCCGCTGGCCAGGCCGGCGATGGTGGCGTAGAAGACGCCCATGGCGGTGTATTCGGTCTCACCCACGATCCACGACGCAGGAAGGAGCTCCCTGATCACGAAGTACGAGACGACCAGCATGCCGATGCCGGCGCCGAAGGTGCCGATGTTGAGGGCCGTCTGAGGATTGCCGCCCTCTCTGGTGCGCACGAAAAAGGTGCCCAGGATCGAGACAACAATGCCGAGGGCCGCCAGGATCAATGGCAGGAAGATGGCGCTCAGGCCGCTGATTCCGTCGGACACGGCCAACACGGGAATGAAGATGGCGCCCAGCACCATAGAGCCCACGATCGAGCCGACGTAGGACTCGAAGAGGTCGGCGCCCATGCCGGCCACGTCGCCCACGTTGTCGCCCACGTTGTCGGCGATCACAGCGGGGTTGCGGGGGTCGTCTTCAGGAATTCCGGCTTCCACCTTACCCACCAGGTCGGCGCCCACGTCGGCAGCCTTGGTGTAGATGCCACCGCCCACACGGGCGAAGAGCGCGATCGACGAGGCGCCCAGGGAGAACCCGGTCAGCACTTGGAGAACACGTTTCCACTCACCCACGCCCTCGGGAGCGAAAAAGCCGTTGTAGAGCAGAAATAGCGCGCTCAGCCCCAGGATGGCCAGCCCTACCACGGACATACCCATGACCGCGCCGCCGGAAAAGGCCACGTTGAGGGCGCCGTTGAGGCCTTCGCGCGCCTTGTTCGTGGTTCGGACGTTGGCCTTGGTGGCCACCTTCATGCCGAAGAATCCGGCCAGCCCCGAACAGATCGCGCCGATCACGAAGGAGACGCCGATCAGCCAGTGACTGGATGGCTGCGCCGCGTTCCCGATGGCCAGCAAAATGGCCACGACGACGACGAAGATGGCCAAGACCTTGTACTCCCTGGAAAGGAAGGCCATGGCTCCATCGTGAATGTGATGGGCGATCTCTTTCATGGTGTCGTTACCCGCGTCTTGACGATTGATCCACCTGGATTTCATCAACGCGAACAGCAGGGCCAGAACCCCTGCCGCCGGGATCAAGTAAAACCAGCTCTCCATAGCCCGCTCCTTTCAAACTTCTAAAGAGGGAGTCTCAACGAATGCTCACCCGCATGTCTGTTTGTGAAAAAAACCGAATTGTGAAAAAACCCGAATTGAGAGAAACCCGAATTGAGAGAAACACGGTCTCCGGGAAGGTTTTTGAGACCGACGTCGAGGTCGGTAGGGTAATCCTTTTGTAAAAGGTCGGCCTACTTATAGAAGAGGTAATATATCCTTATCAGACCGCTCGTCAAAGAGCTATTGGGATAAATTACACGATTTCCATCGAGGCGTTAGGAAACCGGGATGCACCGCGTGTCGTGGGGAGTGAAGCGGATAGCGACGAAGCTGCTGTGCAAGCGAACGGCGTGAGCACATTCGCGGCCTGGACGGGTGGCCCACCGTCCAGGCCGAGCTATCCCGTCAAGATCCGCTCGTTTCACGGTCCGCTCAGGCGAGACAACGTTCCGCCAGTTCGGCGATAGACAACGTCTCGATGCGACCGTCGATGAGCAATGTCGCATGGTGGCCATCCACCTCTGCGAGTGCGCGAATCTCCTCTCTCGAGCCGTCCACCAGGGCAAGACGGGGGAGCGCGAAGAGCGCCGCGCCCTGGAGCTCTTGATCTTTGCTCTGCAGCGCCGCGCGCAGGCCCGGGAGAGCTCGGTCGAGCTCCTCTGAGCTCTCGATGCCGAGCTGTCCCAGGGCCCAGATCACGCCGGCCAGGATCGGTCCGGTCTGGACCAGCTCATCGTGCACCAGGTAGGAGACGAGCAGCGGGAGATAGCGAGGGATCAATTCGGGCCTCGGCCCCAGCACGGCTGCGAGCGCCTCCGGGATGCCGTACGGCACGGCGCCCGATTCGTCGCTCATGGCCCACAAGAAGCGCTGTATCAGGCCCTCGACTTTCTTGGAGGACATTCCGCCTTCGCCGGCCACGACCTGCAACGCGGTTACGGCTTTCCACTTTTCCTGTGGATCGGTGGAATAGAGCCTGGCCAGAATACGCCGCAGCAGCTTGTTGCCGTCGGACCGGCTGTGGATCACTTCGAGCAGGGCGGATTCATCGCCCCCATCGATCAGCTTGTTCAGCTCATCCTTGCGTCCCACGTCCGCTCCCTTCGTAAACGATCTCAGCCTCCGAGGGAGCCGAGCAGCAGGGCTACCACGTCGTCGACCGTACCCCCTCCGTCCACCTTCAGGAGCACGCCGGCCTTCTCGTAGAAGTCCACAATCGGCATCGTCTCACGGTGGTAGATGGCGAGGCGTTCCTTGATCGCATCCGGCTTGTCATCGTCGCGCTGGTAGAGCTCGCCGCCGCACTTGTCGCAGATCCCTTCCTGCTTGGGCGGCACGAAGGTCATGTGAAAGATGGCGCTGCAGCTCTTGCAGGTTCGGCGGCCCGAGAGACGCATCAAAGAGACATCTTCGGGGACGTCGAGCAGCACGGCTTTGGTGACCCTGGTGATTCGGCTCAGCGCCTCGGCCTGGCTCAGATTGCGCGGAAAACCGTCGAGCATATAGCCTTCCTTGCAGTCGTCGCGGCCCAGGCGGTCCTTGACCATGCCGCAGGTGACCTCATCGGGGACCAGTTCCCCCTTGTCCATGCACTCCTTCGCTTTGCGCCCGAACTCGGTCCCTTCCCGGACGGCCTCGCGAAACATATCGCCGGTGGAGATATGGGGAACCTGATAGCGATCCTTGATCCGTCCGATCACGGTTCCCTTTCCCGATCCCTGCGGGCCCAGAAAAACGAAGTTATTGACCATGGCGATCTCCTCAAGTCTGCTTCACTCGCGCCTGTCGGCTGGAAAAAAATAGACGGGTCGCTGTTCCGATCTGTGGTCAGCGCGACCCGTAAACAAGTAATCCGAGCATTATAATTGACCGGAGCTTGACTTCAAAACAAAACCGTAGCTCTACTCGCGGTCCTCGTTCTTGACCAGGCTGATCCAGAACCAGACGAAGCAGACCAGAAATCCTGCGACCAGGAGGTAGGTGACATTCTCCGTGTGGGTCAGAAAATCCTGCAGCGTATGGAAAGTACCGAGAATCATGATGTCATCCCCACAACCGATCAGTGCGATTCTTTGAATTCCGGATGCTCGTGGAAGACGGGCATCCGTGTCACGATAAACCGGAACACGAGTAAAAATAGGGTCACCACGAAGAGGGTGATCCCGACCTCCATCCAGTGCGGAGAGTAGCGCTCATCGGCGGGCAGGTTCCAGTTGAAGCAGATCAGCGACACGTTCAGCCGGTTGAGAACGATGCCGAGCACGGTGATCGCCGATGTCCACCGAATGAGAACGGTGTTCCTGTCGCGCACCCCCACGCTGTAGAGAAAGCAGGGCAGCAGCACGAAGCCCAGGATCTCCACGAGGAACCAGGCTCCATAGGGAGTGCCGAGCAGGTGCCAGTGATCGCCGTGAGCCACACCGACGAGCTTCAGAACAAAATACGCCGCCAGCACCAAAGCCGCGGCCTTGCCGAATCCCAGCACCACCGCATCCCCCTCCTCGCGGTGGGTCGCATCCATTTTGTGACTGAAGATGCGCCGCGAGAGGCTGCTTTCGAAGATCACCATCGAGAGCCCGGCGGCGATGCTGGAGACGAAAAAGAACACCGGGATGTAGGGCGAATACCAGAGCGGGTGCAGCTTCGTGGGCGCGATCAGGAACATGGCGCCCAGCGAAGACTGGTGCATAGTCGAAAGCACCACGCCAAGGATGGTCAGCGTCAGGGTCAGCTTGATCGCCAGACCACGCACCTTCTTCCAGCCGAGCCACTCGAGCGGGATCGGCGTGAACTCGAGGAAAAGCACCGTCAAATAGAGGCTCACGCAGAGCGCTACCTCGAACATGATCGACGTGGTGCCCTGCTGCATGATGAAGGGATAGGGCAGCCGCCAGGGCCGGCCCACATCGAAGAGCAGGGCGATGACCACGAAGAAGTAACCCAGGAAGGCGGTGAGCAGGGCGGGCCGCACAGCCGAGTGGTAACGTTTCATGCCGAATATGTAGACTCCGGCAGCGGTCACGTAGCCGCCGGCTGCCAGGGCCACTCCGGTGAGCAGGTCGAATCCGATCCAGATACCCCAGGGATTCTTGTGGGTCAGGTTGCTCACCGCACCGAGACCGCCGGTGAAACGTCTGTAGGTCAGGTAGAGCCCGAGGATCACGATCAGAGTGGTAATCACGTTGAAGGCTGTGAAAATCGGTCTCTTCACGCCGCTTTGCGCGTCTGTGGCTGTCATCACTCGACCTCCCCCTCTTTCGGGTCCTTCTCCTGCTTCTTGGCTTCTTCAGCCAGAGCCTTTTTGACGGCGGTCTCGACGGCTTTTTGCTTGTCCTGCTTGGCTTTCTCCGCGGCGGTATCCATCTTCTGCTTCATCTCGTCGCGTGTCCGGGCCTCGGCCTGTGCCACGGCGTCGCTCTGCTCCTGCTCGGCGATCTTGTCCTTGCGCTTGTTGATCGCGTAGATCCCGGTGAGCAGCACGGGCCAGGTACCCACCACAACCGGCACCAGGGAGAGGGCTCCCGATGTCAGCTCCGGTGCCGGCCGCGTCGTCAGCGAGGGCAGACCGAGATCCTCGAAGGGAACGGCGGACAGGTGCAGCCAGCTCTGTCCCCCCACTTCGTGCTCGCCGTAGATGTAGTTGACATAGCGGTCGGGATCCTTCTGGATGCGCTCGCGGGCTATCAGCAGCAGTTCGTCGCGCTTGCCGTAGGTCAGAGCTCCCATGGGGCAGGCCTCGACACAGCCGGGCAGTTTGCCTTCCTTGATGCGCGGATAGCACATGGTGCAGCGCACGACCTGGGGCTCCAGGGGATTGTCATACTCGTAGGTCAGTGCGTAGAAGGGGCAAGCCAGCAGGCAGTAGCGGCACCCCACACAGACCGATGGATCGTAGAGTACGGGCCCCTCGGGAGTCTTCTTGAAAGCCTTGACGAAGCAGACCGAAGCGCAGCAGGGCTCCAGGCAGTGATTGCACTGCACCTTGCGGAAGTAAGCGACCTTCTTGCCAGGCTCCTTCTCGACCTCGTAGCGGTTGACCACGGTGAAGGTCTTCTCATCGGTGCTGCGCTTGTCATCGAGCACGCTCGTGTCGGTGAAAGGTCGCTCCGGCGCCGGCAGGCCGTTCACGGAGTTGCAGGCCGCCTCGCAGGAGCGGCAGCCGACACAGCGTGTGGTGTCGTGCAGGATGGCGTTACTGTCGGGATATCCGTGGAAGGTGCCGTGGCCCGCGGCGGCGCTGCCGCCGAGTGCCAGTCCCGCTCCGCCGGCGATACTCTTGATAAACGTTCTGCGCGAAAGGGTCATCTCGCGATTCCTCCACTCAATTCGGCACTCAATTCGGCACTCGTTCCGGCGCTCGTTCCGGTCGCGCCGGAAGAGACCGGATGGGATCTTTTATTGCTGCGCACTCTCGGGCGCCGTTTTGGCCGCGTGACAGTCGGTGCAACCCAAGAGATTTTCGAGCTCCATCTTCTCGTGGCATCCGATGCATTGCCGGTGATAAGCCACCATGAGGTTCGGCATGCCGGGATCGTTCGCCCCGTGAGGCTTGCTGCTGTGACAGCTTCCGCACAGCGGGGGTTTGATCCCGACGGGGTTGTTGTGGTGACACCCCTGGCACAAAACATCGTCGGTTCCGTGAAAATGAGCGGCCATCTTGTTCGCAGCGGCTCCCTTGCGCAGGGCGTCGATCACCTGGCGGTGAGGGAAACGCGCCGGTTCGTATTTGGCCGACAGAACGTCGATGTTCACGATCTCGGGAATATCGGCTTCGCTGTAGGCGGTAGCGGCCTTGCCCCCACCGTTATTCCCGCGGGATTCGAGCGAAGTACCGGGCTGCGGGTCGTAGTGGCATTTGGCGCAGGCCACGTCGCTCAAGGGATTCGACAACACCATGACATCGTGGCACCCTGCGCACCGCTTTGATTCCTTGGCCGCTCCATGGCATCCCAGACAGCTCTGCGAAGCCGAAGCGCGGTGCATGGCCGCTTCGAGGGTCACCCCGCCCCCGTCGGCGGAGCCCTTCATGGTGTGACAGGTGTTGCAGGCGGCCAGGCTCTTGTGGTGACAGTCGCGGCAGGTCGCGGTGTAGCGCTCGTGAGCCCCATGATCGAAGGGCACCGTCTGCATGCGGCTCAATGCGCGATCGTTTACGGCGGCGGCCAGAAGGGAAGGGTTCATGGGTTGATTCATATCCAGGTGCGGTACTTCGGCCAGCCGTTCGTATCCCTGTTGGCGCGACCCGTCGTGGCATCCGCCGCAGTCCACCGGACCGCTCGGGTCGCCTGTGGCGATCCGCTTGCGGTGGCAGTCGAGGCAGCCGAGGTGAGCCACCTCGGAGAAGGCCGCTGCGCTGCCGATCGTCGTCGCGCCGTGACAGTCGCGGCAGGAGCTCTCCTCGAATCTGGGGGCGTCGATGAGCTTCTTGAGTGCCTCGTCGTAGACATGGTGGCACTCCGCGCAGCGGTCCTCGCAGGCCGCCGCGTGGCGGTGGTGCAGGCTCTGATCGAAACCGATCGGCGCTCGCGACGAGACCACGTGCGGCTCTTTCTGGTGACATCCACCACAGACGATCGGCCCCGTAGAGCGATCTTCGGACGCGCGGTCCTTGTGGCATTCGATGCACCTGTCGTGATAGAGCTCCATCAAATCGTCCCGGTCCATACCCCCGTCGAGATGGGCCGTTGCAGTGCGGCCGAAGCAGGGTACGACCCGTTGCTGCTCGTCGAGGAGATGACAGACGGTGCAGTCCTGGTTATCCTGCTGGAGCGCCAGGGTATGCTTGTCGTGCTGGAAGAGCACCGGCGGACGCTCGAGATCGCCGAAAAGCCCCACGGAATCGATCGAGACGATATCCGGGCGTACAACCTTTTGCGCAGCAGCGACATCGTCACAGCCCCCAAGACAAAAGCAGCCGAGACCCACGATGGCGACGAGGCTGGTGATCCCGATCCCCTTCCCGATCCGGTGGCCGTTCTGCTGGCGTCGCGCTTGGTCCTTGTTCATGCTCAAAACCCCTTCTGCCTCATAACTGGTCCCTCTCGAGAGCGTGCCGGCATTCCAGCCGCCGCTCTTCTCGTTCAAAGAGTCTCTACGGTTTAAGATCGGCGGGGATCTCCATGGCCTCCACGAGGATCTCGCTGATGAACTTGGTGTGCATGCCGAGCTTGTAGAAACCGATCACGTCTTCGATGCCGCTGTGACAGTTGTGGCACGGCGTCACCACGATGTGGGCTCCGGTCTTCTCCAACTGTTCGGCCTTGATGCGGTTGCTGAGCATGCGCGATCGTTTCCAGGGTGGGCCGCAGTTGATCGTACCCCCGCCGGCCATGCAGCAGTAGTTGTGCTCGAAGCGCGGCGACATGTCGGTGAAATGCTCGCAGGTGGCATTGATGACATAGCGCAGCTTCTCGCCGAGACCGCGGCCGCGCACGGTGTTGCAGGGATCCTGAACGGTCACGTGCTCCTGAAACTTCTTGGCGATCTTGATGCGCCCCGATGCGAGCAGGTCGTAGTAGAACTCGATGGCGTGCACCATCGGGATCGGCGACTGGCGCCACCCGAGCCAGCGCGGCCCGTCGTAGACGGCACCGCGGAAAGCGTGTCCGCACTCCCCCATGACGATCTTCTTGACCTTCAGCCGTGCCGCCGTATCCCAGTGGAGCCGCTCGACGCGGCCCATCACCTCGAAGTCGCCTGAGTACATGGCCATGTTGCTGTTGTCCCAGCCGTCGCTGGCGGGCATGGTCCAGTCGATGCCGGCGACGCGCATGATCAGATTGATGTTGCCCAGGAGCTGAGCCAGGATCTTGGGCTCCGGCGCGATCACCGAGTACATGACCTCGGCGCCCTCTTTCTCCAGGGGCAGCCGGGCGCTGGGGATCTCGGCTTGCGATTCGTCTTCCTGCCACTGCAGGGTATCGATCCATTCGTCCTGGTGGACCCACATCTGGTTGAACGTGGCGGCATGGCTGTTGGTGGTATCCTGCAGGTAGAGCGGCACGACGCCGAGCAGGTTGCAGATGCGGCGCACCACCAGGATCAGATAGGAGATATCGATCCCGAAGGGGCAGTACATGCTGCAACGACGGCAGGCGCCGCACTCGGTGAAGGCGATGCGGGCCATCTTCTTGATGAACGCGCCGTCCACCTTGCCCTTGCGCTTGACCAGTTCCCAGATGGTGTCCTTGACCTTCGCCACGGGAGCGAATCTGGGGTCACGATCGCGCGAGAGGTAGGTGTGGCAGGCTTCGGAACAGAGCCCGCAGTGGACGCAAGTGTCCAGAAAGATCTTGAAACGTCCCGAACACTCCTGGTTAAGCACGCGGTTGACCGTCTGCTCGATCTGTTCGGCGGTAAGTTTCTTGATCGACTCGTCCAGGCCGGGGTCGACCACGTTGTTTTCTTCAGGCTTGTTCGCCATGTGTCGCTATCCTCCAAAGTCTCCTCGACGCCGGCCTACCAGTCCTTCGAACCACGGAATCCGAACTCGCTTCCCATGTACGCGCGGGTCATGGGGAAGAAGAGCATGTGCTTGAGGCGCGAGAAGGGGATCGCCATGAGCCAAAGGGCTCCGGTCCAGATGTGCAGGGTGATCATCGTTTCGTAGTTAAAGACCTGGTAGTAGGCCAGGAGCCCGGTGAAGAAGGGTGATAGAACCACGGCGAGAACCACAAAATCGCTGGCCGCCGTCACATACCTCACGGTGGGATCGGCGATGCGCCGCAGGAAGAAGAAAGCCCCGATGAGCAGCACGAGGATGGTCATAACATTGGTGACGCTCTCGGGAAGACGCCACCAACTGATGCCCCACGACTCCTCCCAGGAGATGATGTGACCGGTGAGGAAGATGGGAGTGATCAGAAGACAGATGTGAAAAAGTCCCGAGAGCAGGCTGAAGGCCGGCCGTAGCCGCATGTTCACCGTGCTGTAGGGCATCAGCCAGTGCACGATCGAGCGCACGCTGGAGCGCAGATCGAGGTAGGGGTAGACCACCTTGTCTTTCTTGGCCATCAGGGCGATTTTGCGGACCTGGTAGATGCTCCCGCAGATGAACACGATAAAGGCGATCCAGATCAGGGGACCGCGGGCAAACTCGTACATTTCTTTTCTCCCTCTTAAACCGCGCTCACGAGCTCATCGAGAGGCAGAACGTGCCGCCAGTACTTGCCGTCTTCGAAGTATCTCAGCAGGACGTGCGTGCCGTCGGGGCTGAAGGTCGGTTCCCAGAGCGCCTCGAAGCTGCGCGACGTGGGCCGGCCGTCGACGAGGATCAGGAAGCGCCCGTCCTTTTCCCCCTTGGCGATCACCTGCCGCCCCGATGGGCTGAACACGGGATCCCAGATCATGTCGAAGGTCTCGCTCCACGGCGTGCCGTCGACGGCGATGGTCCAGCGGTTCCGGTCCTTCACCACCGCGGCCACGCGGGTGCCGTCGGTGGAGAAGAGGGGAGGCAGCACCATGTCGCCGAAGGTGGTGTTCCAGGGGAGATCATCGACGGCCATGGTCCAGCGGCCGAAATCGGTGGCCACCACCGCCGCGATACGCTCGCCGTCGGGACTGAACTTCTGCTGCCAGAGCTGGGTGTAGTTCCCCTTCCAGAAGGGCTTGCCGTCCCGTACGAGCTGCCAGTTCCCGCCACGGCGCACAGGAACGATCAGCGTGCCGTTCTGCGGGTGGAACAGGGGTTCCCAAACGCAGCCGAAGATCTCGCTCCAGGGATCGCCGTCGACGGCGATCGTGTAGTCGCAGATGCCGGTGCGGATCTCGGCGGCCACCGCGCCATTGTTGCGATTGAACGCCGGTTTCCACACGTTGACAAACTTCTTGTCCCAGACCTGGCCATCGACGGCCAGTGACCAGACACCTTTGAAAAAGCCGGGCACGTCGGCTTCGGCGAGAGCATCGGTCTGCACCGTCACTGCGGCGTGCTTTCCGTCGGGGCTGAGCGTGAAATCACGAACAGCCTGGAAAGACTGCTCCCATGTCGTGCCGTCTATGACCACGCCGTACCGGTTGTCCTGTTTGCAGAGCGCCGCGATCACCTGGCCGTCCTCGCTGAAGCGCACGTCCCAGACGTATTCATACGTCTCGGGCCACGGTTCGCCGTCCACGGCCAGGGTCCAGGCGTAATCGTTCATCATCAGTGCCGTGAGCCGGCCGAGAGGCGTAAACCGCAGGCTCCAAAGCTTCTCACACGCCAACGGCCAGACCTCGCCGTTGAGACACACTGTATAGCTGCCGTCGTCGGTCTTGACAGGCGCGGCGATCGTCTCGCCATCGTGGCTGGGAACGAATTCATGAACTTCCTGGAACTTGGCCTTGATCCCTACGATATCCGCCGGGGACCGTTTCTCGGCCTTCCAGTTCCAGTTCTGCTTTGCGCCCATTCAGCTTCTCCTTTATTGCTCCTCAGCTGAAGGAAGTCTCGAGGATTGATGCAGAGGTGATTCCTCAATCGACAGAAACGACCGGAATCATTGGCTAGTATGAGAAATGTTTGAGAGACATGAGGTAATTCAATATCAAATAAATCCCGCGAAAAAAAGGGAAAATATAATATGCTATTTTTAAAGTCTTTACGTTTGTTGCCACTCACGGTGTACTATTTAATTATGCGGTGTCACCGACTTGGTGGATCTTTTTTGGGGACTCCTAACTCTTGAAACTTCAATAAATTCAGCGGGTTAACGCTGATTTGCGCGCGCCTGTCCCGGAGAGCCTCGAGACCGCTCCTGTAGCCCAACCGGTTGGTGGATCAGAAAATATTTCTGTATCCCGACCTTCTCCGAAATTTTTGACGGGCTCGTAGGATCTCGACGGCCCTGGAGAGGGGGCTGAAGCTCTGTAAATCGTCAATCCTTTGCAAAAGCGACCGGACAGTGATATCAGATAAAAGCGGTGACGATGTCGGAAAACACAGAGTGACGGAGGTTGACGTGAACGAGCTTGCCATCGACTGCGACGCCACCCGCGAGGCCCTGGTGGCCTTTCTGCGCATGCATTTCGAACGAGCCGGATTCAGCCGGGGAGTCGTGGGGTTGTCGGGTGGGGTGGACTCGGCGCTGAGTGCTTTGCTCGCCGTGCAAGCGCTGGGACCGGACGCGGTGCTGACGCTCTATATGCCCTACAAGAGCTCCGATCCCCGCTCGCGGGAGCATGCCCGGCTGGTGGCGACAAAGCTGGCGACCAATTTCCGTGAGATTCCGATCACCTCGCAGGTTGATCTCTACTTCGAGAAGGAGCCCGAGGCCGGACCGGTCAGGCGCGGCAACAAGATGGCCCGCGAGCGGATGTCGATCCTCTTCGATCAGGCCGCGGCCTGGAACGGTCTGGTGGTGGGTACCTCGAACCGGAGCGAGATCCTGCTGGGCTACGGAACGCTATACGGCGATACGGCCTGCTCCATCAATCCTCTCGCCGGATTGTTGAAGAACCAGGTTTTTCAGCTTGCCCGGGCCTTGGGCATCCCCGAGGAGATCATCACCAAGCCCCCCACAGCCGACCTCTGGGCCGGCCAGACCGACGAAGAAGAGCTGGGATTCCGCTACTCAGACGTGGACCTTCTTCTCTTTCACATGTTCGACCGGGAGCTCTCCGATGCCGAGCTCGCGCGTCTCGGAATCAGCGCAGAATTCGTGAAGCAGATTCGGCTGATGGTCGACAGGTTCGAGTTCAAACGACGCATGCCGCTCATGGCCGGTCCGCCGATCAAGGGACCGCTCTAGGCCATCACGGCCGGCGCCAGATCACGAACCGCCCCACCCGTTCAAGCTCGCGGAAGTGGGCCCGGAGATAGGCATGCAGCCTTGGCGCGGCGCCGGGCAGCGTGAGCCCGCCGATCGGTCGCGGCCAGTCTACGAAGAGCGAGACCGCAGAGCCCGGCTCCTCGAGACGCGCGATGATCTTAAATTCGGCATCGGGATTGAGAAAGTAGAGATAGGCATCGGTGAAAGGGATCGCGTTCGGTCGCTCCGCCAGAAAGCTGACGATCGGACAGGCGGGACCGGTCAAGATCGGCTCTCCCTCGCGGGAATAGCGCCGCACCACAGCCACCACCTTCTCCATCTCCTCGCAGCGCGCCTTCTTGACGAAGCATCGCGCCCGCTCGATCTCCATGTACTTCTCCTCGAAGCGCAGCACGGCGAAGGAATCCTGTGATTGATGCCCTGTGAACTGCCAGAGATCGATGACGAGCGCTGCAGACAGGCCGAGGGTGACGATCACACCCGGCACGCCGGCGCGGCGGACGAAGTGTGACGACCTGAAACCGATCGCTCTTCCGGCCAGGAAGCTCCCTAGCCGGTCGGAAAGCACCACCATACCTACATACAGCAAAGGGCTCACCTGCATGAGCCGAATGAAGCGCGGGATGAGCCGCCACTGGTTGAGCAGAAAGAGTCCCATTACCGCCAAGAGGAGCAGTTCGAGCGCACGCGCCCGGGTCCGCGCCGCGAGAGCGTCGATCCCCGCCAGCATCAAAATCAAAAACGGAGTTGCCAGGAATATCAGGGTCAGCACCCCTTCCAACCATCCCCCTCGGCCCCCGCCGGCTAACAGGTCGGCCAGCCCCGGTTCGTTCACGCTCACGCTGCCGAAGGCGCAGATCCGGTGCCAGACCTGATCGAAGACCCAGAGCGGATCCCCGTAGACCATCAGCAATCCCACCGGCAGCACGAGAACGACGAGGCCCCCCGCGGCGCAGCCCGCCGCGAGCCGCACCAAATGCTTCCAGCGATGCCGCGGCGACGCCCCTTCCGGGGAGCACGCGGCGGAGCCGATCGTCACGAGACCCGCGCAGATCAGCGCCAGCGCCCCTAGATCGTGGCGGAAAAGCCCGGTGACAGCGCCAGCCGCGCCCATGATCAGGGCCCGGCGGAAGGAACCTCTCTCCAGAACGCGCAGCGCAGCCAGGCAGAAGAGTACCGAAAAGAGCCCCAGATAAACCTTGTGGATCGGGCCGTGAGCCACAGCCGCCAGCAGGGCGGCCAGGACCGCTGCGGGGGGAGCCACGAAATACCGCGCCACACGGTAGGTTCCCGCGGCGACAACCGCCATCAGTGACAGGTAGAGCGTGTTGAGGACAAACAAGCTAGTTCCGAAGAACCGGAACCAGAGAGCCGTCAGGTAGTAGCGGCCCGGTCCGTAGGGTGCCATGAAGTCGCGGCCGAAGTGCTCTCCCCGCAGGATGCGCTCCCCGTCGACCGCCGCCACCCCCAGATCGATCCAGTTGCGTACGCCATGGTTGAAGTAGAGCAGGTGAAAGAGCGTGGCGGCCAGAGTGATCAGCGTAGCGATCAGGAGATCGCGCCGGCCCCATGGATCGGGTGTTCGAGGGATCGGATCGTGGTGCGCCACCGCGGGATTCATGGCCGCAGCATCGGTTTTCTCGCGCCCCTTGTCAAGAATCCCCCTGCAACCGGGCCGGCGATACGATACCATCGATCCAGGATCACCTCACCGCCCGCCGGCGGCGCCGATCGCGGGGGAAGGTGAAAAAACGGAACGTAACAGAGAGGAACAGAGACGATGTTGGCAGCGAAGTGGCGGCCTTACGGCGAGACGATTTTCACAACCATGACAGCCCTGGCTCGGGAGTGCGGTGCTCTCGATCTGTCCCAGGGCTACCCCAACTTCGACGGCCCGGAATGGATCAAGGCCGCCGCCGCCGAGGCGATCGCAGCGGGCGAGAACCAGTATCCCCCGGGGATCGGTCTGCCCCGGCTGAGGCAGGCGATCGCGACCTCAACCGAAGCGGAGTGGGGTCTGCGTTTCGATCCCGATCTGGAGGTCACCGTCTACTCGGGGGCCACGGAGGCGATCTTCTCATCGGTGCAGGCGCTGGTTTCAGAGGGTGATCACGTGCTTACCTTCGCCCCCACCTACGACTCTTACGCTCCCTCCGTGATGGCCGCCGGCGGGCGGCTCGAGGCCATCCCGCTACCCTTCCCACGCTTCGAGATCGACTTCGATCGGCTCGAACGGACGGTCACCTCGCGCACCCGGCTCTTCATCCTGAACACGCCACACAATCCAACCGGCAAGGTGTTGACCCGCGAGGAACTGCAGGCGCTGGGCGAATTCTGCCAGCGCCACGATCTACTGGTCCTCACAGACGAAGTCTACGAACAGATCACGCTCGATGGTCTTCGTCACCTGTCGCTGGCCTCGATTGAGGGCATGCGGGAACGTACGGTAAGAATCTCGAGCCTGGGCAAGACCTTCAGCCTCACCGGCTGGAAGATCGGCTACACCACGGCTCCCCGCGCGCTCACCGAGGCGGTGCGCATGCCCCACCAATTCGTAACTTTTGCAACGGCGACCCCGCTGCAGCACGGTGCGGCCCTCGCCTTGGAGAGGGGCCGCGACTACTATCCAATCCTGCGCCGAGAATACCAGGAACGGCTCGAGATGCTCCTTGGCGTGCTCGAGGAGGTAGGTCTGCGTCCAGCCCGGCCGCAGGGCACGTATTTTATCCTCTGCGACCACTCGGCCTTCGGCTTCGAGGACGACGTGGCCTTCTGCCGTTTCCTGGCAAAGGAGATCGGCGTGGCCGCGATCCCGCCCTCCTACTTCTACGCAGGACGCAGTGACGGCAAGAACCTGGTGCGGTTCTGTTTTTGCAAGTCCCGGGAGACTTTGCGCCAGGCCGCGGAACGCCTCAAAAAACTGAAGGCGCGCTAGCTCAATCAGCGTCCGGCGCGCCAAATGTGCTCGTTTGGTCGCGTAGGGGGTGTGGGACATGGGGGCATTGTGATCTCGGTCATATTCGGCCGGGCCGCTTGCTAAAAAAAGCAAAAGAGGAGATCAACGATCATGGTACGTGTGGGAGTCGTTCAGATGGACATCGCCTGGGAGGACCGCGAGGCCAACTTCCGCAAGGTGGAAGGCTTCCTCGAGCAAGCCCGTACCGCGAGGGTGGAACTGCTCGTGCTGCCTGAGATGTTCGCCCTGGGATTCACCATGAACGGCGCCGCCTTCGCCGAGGAGCGGGAGGGTCCGACCACCCGCTTCCTGGCGCGCTGCGCCCGGGAGTACGGGCTTTACATCGCCGGCGCCTGCGTCTTTCGTGGCGCCGAGAAGCCGCGCAACGCGGCGCTGCTCTACTCGCCGCAAGGCGAGCTGCTGGCACGCTACGACAAGGTACATCCGTTCTCCATGAGCCAGGAGGACCGCTATTACAGCGCCGGCGAGCAGGTCGTGGTGACCGCGGCGCTGGGATTCAACATTCAACAGACCATATGTTACGACCTGCGCTTCCCCGAGCTTTTTCGGGCGGGAATCGAACGGGGCGCCGATCTGATGCTCGTCATCGCCAACTGGCCGATCGAACGGGAGCACCACTGGCGCTTCCTGGCCCGGGCGCGAGCGATCGACAACCTCTCGTATGTGGTCGCCTGCAACCGCACCGGCGAGGGCGGCGGGCTCGTCTACCCGGGAGCCTCCATGGTGGTGGCGCCCGACGGCACGGTACTCGTAAACGGCGGGCGGGAGGAAACGCTCTACGTGGCCGACCTCGATCCGGCGATGATAGGAGCCACGCGCCGCAGGTTTCCCTTTCTGCGCGACCGTAAACGGGAGCTCTACCGTAAGTGGAACGTGGAAGGGAGTGACGATTAGCGATCACCGAATCGGTGTTTCTGAGAAAAATTAGAGTTCAGGGAAAAGAACACCTGCTAAGACAGCCCATTTCTCAGCGTGGGACACTTGCCAAGCCGCACCCGTTAGCAGCGGTAGCGCCCTTCGCGGCTGTGCGGCGGCAGTGTCCCATTTCGTGTTAGCAGCGTCGGCGGGGAGAGCAGCAGACTCAGGCAGCCTGCAACCATCACCCTCCGAGCACTCTATCTCCTATCACAAAACATCGGCAGCCACGACGTTGGTGGTCTTACCGTCCTGAACGGCCTGGACCCAGACCATCCGACCGGCGGCGCCGTTGGGGATCGGCAGGTTCCAAATGGCAGTGCCCTGTGCATCGCTGACCATGGTTCCACCGGCCTGCTTCGGTGCGGCGATGTCGAGGACCACGTTCAAGAAGGGCACAGGGGTGCTTCCCAGGCCGACGAGGCTGTAGGCCAGGTAGGTGTTGGTGTTCGGATCGCCCAGCGAGGCGGTGAACGTTCCGGTCTGGCCGGCCTGCAGCGGCATGGGTGACACGTCCAGCGAAAAGTCTTCGATCACATCGAGCTCGATATAGGGACACCAGGTGGGATCGTTGCATCCAAAGAGGTAGAAGTAGAGATTCGGGTTGGACTGCACGTCATCAGCCACGATCGCCACGGTCAGGGCGTCATCGACGAGATCGGCTGAAAAGTCGTGGACCGCTACGTCGAGTGGAATCGAGATGAACTGAAAACCGCCGGTTTGCAGAAAAAAATCACCGAGAACCTTGGCCGGATCCCAGCCGATCGGATTGCCCAGATTTTGCAGCGACCAGTCGTCGTTGTCACCGTAGAAAATATCGACGTACGCAGGCGGTTCATTGATGCTGTTGAGCCCCAGGTAGAGAGTGGCACCTGTGACGGTGCTGCCGTTGGGGATCGACGAGAGGTCGAACTTGACGAATCCATCACCGCCCTGAGAGGTGGGATTGGTGCGGATCATCATCCAGTCGCCGGCTGCGCCGTAGTAGACTGTCTGCCCAGAGTCGTTCTGGGTGCACGTATCTGTAGAGTCGAGGGTGTAGGTTGTCTGGGCCCAGACCGGGGCCACGAACAAGGCCAAACACACTATTCCACCGATGCACAGACTCTATGCACAGACTGATTTGAGCATGAAAGTCCTCCTTTGAAAGACATCGAAAAAAGGCAAAATAAAATCATCTATCGCACGATCTTCAAATCGTGTCCTGCATAGGATGTTGCTATCCGAGCGTTGTCGTCAGCGACCGGTGAACAGCGATAGCGCGATCGAACCGGTCACCGATCAAATGGCGCATCCACTCTGAACTCGTTCGGTTGAATCCTTGGTAGGAGCATATCAAAGCGACTCGACCTTGGCAACACCCGGCGAACCCGGCTGCCTTTTCAGGCGTCCTCGTCTTTCTGTTCTTTGGCGGGCTTGATCCGCATGAGACCGCTTTTCTTGCCGGCATGCAGGATCAAGGCCACTTCGCGGGGTGCACATGATGCGAGCGAAAACATGATGTAGGGGAACTCGTGGTGAGCGGGGTCCATGACCACAGGCAGTTTGTGATGCTCACGGCCTCTGAAGAAACCGAGATCGTAATTGCCGTCCCCGAAGCCGGAAAGCCCCAGCTTGTAACGTCCCGCTTCGAGACGCAGCCCCTCGATCTCGATAGGACCGTCGAGATCGAGCGTGGCCTTCATCATCTGCTGCGACATGAGCTGCTCGTAGAGAGCGCGTCCCTCGGGATTGTCCCGGCGACCTGGAACGACGGTTTTGATCTCGCTGTCCGCGGCGATCGTACGGTAGCTGAGCTTGATGGAGTGGTTCGGTGCCAAGGCGATCGAAACGGTGGCCTGGAGTACGCACTTGTCTTCCGGCGATGATGAAGACATGCCGAGCAGCGCAACCAAGAGTAGAAGAGCGATCGATTTCATGGGTAGGCTCTCCGTGACAGGAAATGTCGTTTGATAAATTATTTGGTTCTCGGGGTTCAGGAAAAAAAACGTACTCAGACTGCCCATAACTTATCGTGGGACACTGCTTTGCCGCACCCGCTAGCAGAGGCAGCGCCCTTCGCGGCTGTGCGGCGGCAATGTCCTTATCACGGGTTGGCATCGGCAGCATGGTGGGCAGCCACAGCGCCGTCGTGGCCGTGACTCGGTACCGAGCGTTCGTGTCTGTTGCATTCGATCGCTATTCCGATAACGGCGATCCCATTCTTCCTCTTTGAGCTTTTGAGCTCAAAAGTCTTTGACGAACCACGGCGCTGATCGTGGTCACTCTCCTGACAGCCAAATCAGAGGAACGACTGGAGACTCTCGAGAAGGCGCGGTTTTTTGAGCTTTTGCAGGGCACGGATCTGGACCTGTCTCACCCGTTCGCGCGAGACGTTCATCATCTCACCGAGCTCATCGAGCGTTTTGAGCTCCGTGTCATCGAGCCCGAAGCGATGCTTGATGATGATCCGCTCTTGCTCGGTAAGGTCCGCGAGGGCCTCGTAGAGCTTGTTCTTGAGCGCCTTGATCTCGTCTTGCGGAACAAAATCTTCCGGTTCGTCGGCAACCAGGCTGTTGAGTGTAGATTCACCCTCATCGGAGGATTCGGCGTGCAGGGAGATGTGGGTGCGTTCGGTTTCGAGCAGGTGTCCGGCGACTTCGTTGGACATCTCGAACGCTTCCGATACCTCGCGCGCCGAAATATGGTTCTTTTCGCTGGAGAGCTTGCCCTCCCGTTTGAAGCGACGCATTTTCTGTTGGATGTAGTTGGGCACGCGCACGATCCCTTTGCTCGCACTGATGGCGCGCTCGACGGCCTGCCTGACCCAGAAAGCCGCGTAGGTCTGAAAACGGACCTGCTTACGCCAGTCGAACTTTTCCACGGCTCTGATCAGCGCCGCGTTGCCCTCTTGAATGAGATCCATGATCGGAATGCCGTACGTGCGATAGGGCTGGGTGAGATTTATGACCAGGTGCAGGTTGCGCTCCACGAAGTTGGCCCGGCACCGGTTGTAAGATTTACAATTGACGTGGATGACGCTCTTTTTGCCCCTCGGGCAGCGACCGAGCTGTTCGCAGATTGGCCCTACGTTGACCGAGTCGGGATGGCCTAGACAGCTCGTGTTCTGCAAAAAATACTCGGCTTTCTCTTTCGAAACCTTGCAGTTGTTGACCGCCTTGATCACGCGTCGCTTGAAGAACTCCATCCGCTTGGCGAAGAGATATTCCTCGTCACGAGTCATGCGTGCGCGCTTGCGGATTTCGTTGATATATTGGAAGTAGATGTCCTGGCCCGCCGAGTACACCGGAGCGCGGCGGGTTCCTTTGCTGTCGTCGTCTCCCACCGGTGGTGGAGCCTCCACGACGAAGGCGTCGTAGTGTTTGTTGATCTTCTCGAGGTTTTTATCGAAGTGATCGTCGTCAGCGAGGATCATATCGAGATTCTCTATCGACAAACGTTTTGTCTTCAGAGCTTCATTAATAATCTTGGAAACTTCTCGGGGCTTCATCTTTTTCCTGTTTCTCCGTGGACAGGGCTTTCGCTCCGTTGCCGGACTGATTTCCCCGGTTTTGGTTGGATTTAGCGACCATTTGTACGAGCATGAGGAGTGGTTTGGGGATATCGCCTTTGCCTTTCCAGCATTCCACACATTCTTGATCGAATTCTTTATCGTCACACCCTGGGCAATCTTCGAGAAGCTGCTTCGCTCTGCGGATCTCGCTGAGCGTGTGCTCCAGATTCTCCATCTTTTTCACGATCTCCTTCTCACAGAACTCGAGCCCGCCCAGTATATCACGAAAAGCGTCGAAGGCGCGCCGTTTCTTGCGCGCCTGATCGGCGAATTTCTTGATCTCCTCGAGGGACAATCCCATCTCTTTGAAGGAAAAAATCGAAAGCAACAGGGAGGCATCGGCGCGGCTGTAGAGCCGGAATCCCCCCTCGGTGCGACCGCTCGGCTGGATGAGGCCGAGCGACTCGTAATACCGGATGGTTCGGGGCGTAACGCCGAGTAGCCTGGCCAGTTCTCCGATCTTCATCAGCCCTTGGTCGTTGCCTTTGGTCTTTTTAGGCTCCCACAGGGTTCTCATGAGGAGTCTCCTATCTGTGGTTTATGAACGGCAAGAGTATACCGCCACTGGTTTTTCATTACGAATCATTTACTTTAACGGTAACGTTAAGTTTTAGCAAACAGAAAGACAGCCTCCCGCTGCAGGCCACACGATGAGAATTATAAAGCGTTAATTTGCAATATGATATGGTAGGCAGTCAAGGCCGCATAGAAGAGAAAACCGATCACGATGGCAATGCGAGAATATTTGAAATTTTTGTGGATCAGGACGAAGAGGATGCAGATTCCGGAGATGATTCCCTTGGTGAGGAGGAAAAAATCGTCCCCCTGAGCAATCATCCAGCGCGCGATCGGATTGACCTCATACCCTCCCTTCTTGAGGTAGACCAAGGTCGACACCGAGTCGACGACGGTAAAGATGAAGAAGATCAGAAGCAGACAGGCCAGCCTCGCCTGATAGAGATCGACGTACGCCTCTTCACTGTCGGGTGTTACACTCCGCCGGCGGCCTTTCAAGAACGAAAAGGAACTGAGCGCCGGTGTGGGTTGGTTGCGGCGCTCCGGTCCGTCGTAGGCCACGGTTTCCGGCGACGGGGGAAGGATCAGTTTTTTGAGGTGACTGAGGATTTTGAACATCTCCTGCGGATCTCTTAGCAATACCATGATCTTGAGGTGCTGTCTTTTCCTTCGATATATCGGCTGTCGACTGCCTCAACTAAAGACAGAGTGTGGAACTTCGCAGGAAAAGCAGCGTTCCACACGACGCTGCCGGCCAGGTTGAGGTGCTGATCTGTTTAGAGCGCTTTCAACTCGCCGATCAACTTCTGCATGTCGCTCACCTGAAATCCGGCCCGCCGAGCCAGCTCGGCGCAACGCAGCCCCTCCTCCACGCTCACCGCCTCTCCCCGGGTAAACACGGCGATCTGCGCCAGCGTGGCGAACGCCTCGGCCAGCCTCTCATAGGTCATCATCAGCTCCGGCCGAGCCGTGGCCAGACGTAGGTGTTTCACAGCCCGCGGAATATCCCCCTTCTGTGCCAGGTAGTAGCGCCCCAGAGTAAAATGCGCAGCAAAAGCGTAAGGAAAATCGGGATCCATCTCGAGCGACTTCGAGAGCTCGGCGAGCGCCCCAGGTCTCTGCGGGCTCAGGTAGTTCAGGATTCCCGCCTCGTAATAGCTCTCTCCCAGGTTGTAGTGGGTATAGGGAAAATCGGCTTTACTGACACAATCCTCCCAGAGCGCGAGGTCATCGTGGAAGACTGGATTCCGCAGCCAGGTCAGGACGACCAGGAGCAGAACGATGAGCAGTGGCAGCCACGGGGGGCATCGCAGACGGCGTCGCGCCCCGTCGGTGATGAGACCGCAGGCAGCGGCCAGCCCCAGCCCGGCGACGGCGCAGAAACCCAGCGACGGCAGGTAGAGGAAACGCTCGGCAAAGGCGGCCCCGATCGGCACGATGTTGAGCACCGTCACCAGCGTGAACACGATCCAGAGCAGCCAGAAGAGCAGGGATTTCTTCCTGCGCCAGAACGCCCACAGAACGGCCGCAGCGTAGAGCACGACCAGTCCGCCGCGCACCATCCCCACCGCCGTCAACTCCGAAGCGTGGTAGAATATACGCAGCCCCGCCGGCCACAGGTAGAGACTCAAGGACTCCCCTAGCACCGAAAACGCCACGACGATCCGCGTGCCCAGCGGCTCTGCGCCGTAGGGCGTCGTGGCCAGCGGCGGGCCGAAAGTCCCCACCACCTCGATGCGCACCCAGATCACCGCGACCAACATCAGGGCGTAGAGGATGTAGGCATCGAGGAGCAACCAACGGCGCCAGCGGCGCCTCCCGCGCTCGGCGGCCGGCCCCAGAAGATCGAGCAGCACCAGCACGGCCGGGAAGGCGAAGCTGTTCTCCTTCGAGAGGCAAGCAGCACCGAAGGCCAGCGCCGCAGGAGCGACCATCCACGGCCGGCGCCGAGCCCCCTGATGGAAAAGCATGGTAATCAGGCAGAAGAGCGCGGCCAGGACCTCGGCACGCCCCACAGCCCAGGTCACCGCCTCCACGTGCACCGGATGAACGGCGAAGAGCAATGTCCCGATCAGGGCCCCCCCGGCGGCCACCTTCATGGTGCGCAGCAGCGCGTAAAAAACCCACGTCACGAGGAGATGGAGTATGACGTTGGTCGCGTGGAACATCACCGGCTGAAAGCCGGAGGCGAGCCAGTTCAGGCGGTAGGAGAGCACCACCAGAGGCCGGTAGAGCCCCAGATACGGCCGCTCCGACGGGGTGGAGTGGCCGAACACCGAGTGCTCTCCGGTCACCTGCTTGTTGTTCAGGATGTAGTGATGGTCGTCGTAGAGGAACTCGCCGGTCAGACCGTTGAGATAGACTATCACGGCGAGGCAGCCCGCCAGGGCCAGGAACGCGATCTCTCTAGGCTTCATCAGCCGCCGTTTTCGTCCTCCAGAAAGTCGGGATCACGATAGATCTCGTCGTCGTCCATCAGATCCATCCCGAAAAAGCCGAAGGCGAAGTCGAGCATCTCCAGCGGACGCAGTTCGGCTTCGGCGCCGATGAGCAGCCAGTGCAGCGCCGCTCCGATCTCCCAGAATCCGCGGTCTTCCGGGCTGAAGGTGGTCTTGTTGCCGCCCAGGGGCTCGCCGATCACATGGTAGTAGTAGAGAAGGCTGATGCCGATCTCATGGGATCGTTCTTCCCAGAGCCCGCCCTCGCGCTTGAGAAAGCCCAGCTTGTAGAGCGGAAAGGTGAAACCCATGGTGGTCACCTCGGCCGCCCCCAGCTTGCCTATGCCTATCTGGGCGAGCTTGGTCACCCGGACGTGAGCGCGCAGCCCGGGACCGAAAGAAACCCGCGCCGAGCCCATGTCCAGAAAGTCCAGCCCCCGCTCGGTGAGCCAGCCGAGTACCGGCGTCTCCCGGCTCTTGCGGATCCTCTCGACGCCGTCGTCGTCGATCGTGTAGAACCGATCCAGAGGATCGAACTCCGACCTGTCCGACCCAGGAAAGGTACAGCCCGCAGCCGCCAGGAGCAGCGCGGCACTCATCGCCACGATCGTCACGACCGCACCGCGTCGTGGCAGAGAGATCCACCACTCCCGCGCGATTCCCGGGATCCAGATCGAGCTCGTTTTCTTCCGCGCCGTCATCTCGCTCCAGTAACTCCAGGCGTCGCATATCAAAAGGACCAGAAAATCTTATCAAAAAGAGGCACTCACGATGCGGTGCAATTTCCTTTTCCTCGACCGTAAATTCTGTTTCACTGAATCGCTCCATGATCTCTCGATCACGAACGTCCATGGAACAAACCCATGGACCACAGGGAGACGATCTTCACAGGGCATGATCCTACATGGAGCCGACCTGAAGGCACAGAGGTCCCCCTTTGGAGGGACCGGCATCACCGGAGGCTGCGATGAAAAGAAGCCATGTCACGACCGCGTTACTTCTCTCAATCCTGCTCCTGCTCCCAGGCGCTTCCACCCTGGCCGGCGCGCAGGCATCAGCCGCCGATCCTCTCGCAGCCCACCAAGAGCTGGAAGAGAACTCCTTCCGGCTCAAATCGCAGGGCGATACGGCCGAAGCCCTGAACGCTTTGCGCGAGGCGTTCAGCCTCGCCCTCGGCAGCGCGGCATCGCAGGAGGTTTCGATCCGGCGAGAGCTCTTCGCCCGCGCGGAGATCGACCTGCTCATGGCCTTCAGCTTTGTTGAGAAGCTCGCCGGCTACGACGAGTTCCTGGCTTTCCTAAGCGATCACACCCCGGCGGACGCCCCGGTTCTCGTTGATCTGATGCGCTATCTGAGCCTGCATTGCTGCCTCAGTTCGGGTCGCATCGCCGAGGCCCGTATCATGCGTGATGCCCTGGGATTCATCACGACCTGGCACCTGATCGGTCCCTTCGAAAACGAGCGGGGCGGAGGATTCGACATGGTCTACGGGCCGGAAACGAACCTCGACCTGAGCGCCGAGCACTCCGGCAAGGAACGGATGGTGCGCTGGCGCCCCGCGCCGGGTGTTTCCCCGGCAGGTCACGTCAATCTCGACGCGCTCTTCAAGCCGAACGATCAGTGTCTGGCCTACGCGCTCTGCTTTCTCGAGGCCCGCGAGGCCAAGACATGTGCTCTGCGGCTCGGCAGCGACGAGGCGGTCAAGGTCTTCTGCAACGGATCCGAGGTCTTCGCGCTCGAAGCCCGCCGCCTGCGGAACTTCGACCAAGACGTGATCCCCCTGAATCTGCGCAAAGGCAAAAACGCCCTTTTGCTCAAGATCTGCGACCGCACCGGTCAGTGGGGATTTTGCGCGCGCCTCACCGAAAACTCGGGCGCGCCTCTCGAGGGGGTCGCGATCGGGTTGGATCCGGCCGGCTATCAGCCACCTTCTTCGAACGCACCCCCCGGACAGAACGCCTCCAGTGACATACAGGCACCGGAATCGTCGGCCTCTTTGGTCTGGCGCGGCGCCCGCGACGTCTTCGAGGAGGGCGCCGCCGCTGGCAGGTCGCGGCACCACCTCTACCTGGGGCTGCTGCACCATTTCAAGGAATACGAGGGCGAAGATGCGCAGCGCGCCTCTGAGCACCTCGAGACCTTCCTCACGTCATCTCCGGACCACGTACCGGCTCATGCGTTCCTCGCCGTGACCCGCCAGAGACGCGTGGAGATGGCTGCCGAGAAGAATGAAAATCCCTGGCGCCAGGGCATGCAGAAAACCCTCGAGCTCGATCCCCGCAACGCCGAGAGTCACTACCGGCTGGCCCTATACTACACCTACTCACTCTGGATCCCCGCCAACGCGCGCCGTCACCTCGAGGCAGCGCTGGCCATCAATCCCGCGTACTTCCAGCCGCGCTTCCTGCAGGCTCTGCATCTGCGCTACACCGACAAGGCGGTCCTGAGCCGCACAGCGCTGCTCGAGCTGGCACGCGATCCGCAGCATGCACAGCGCCCGGCTTTGCTGCGTGAGCTGGGGCGTATCGCCCTTGACGAAGGCCGCATCGACGACGCCGTCGCGCTCTACGGCAGGGCACTCGACCGCAACTACCGCGACTGGAGCTCAAGGGAGAAACTCTTCAAGATCGCCAAAGAGCGCGGTGACCTCCCTGTCATGATGCGCTTGCTGCACCAGGAGAGAGAGCTGACGCCCTTCCGGGTCAGCACCTTTCTCAACGAAGCCGAGCTCGCGCTCGGCGGCGGAGACCACGAAAAAGCCGTCGAGCTGCTCCAGGCCGCGGCGCGCATCAATCCCGACGAGGATGAGGTCATGCGCATTCTCGGCAAGGCGCACAATCTCGCCGGCCGCAGGAAAGAGGCGCTGGTCGCCTACGATCGGGCGCTCGAGCTCAACCCGAAGAACGACGAGCTACGCCGCTATGTGGAGTATCTGCAGGAGAGCGAGGTCCCCTTCGAGGAGCTGTTCGCCATCGATCCGATCGCGCTCATAGCCCGCCGTCCCGCCGGGGACAATGTGGAAAACGCCCCCCACGAATACCTCCTTAGGCAGGACGTCTACAAGGTCAACCCCGACGGAACGAGCTCGCACTACCACCACGAGGTGGTCCGTCTGCTGAATGAGAAAGGGGTCAAGACCTACGATTATTTCTACACCCTCTACGCCAAGGACGAACAGAAGGCACGGGTCAAAACGGCGCGCGTCATCCATCCCGACGGATCGATCAGCGAGGCCAAGATCGACAACCGCGAGCTGGCCCAGTACGAACAGGGCGGCTACCTTCCGGCCTTCATCGACCTGCCCCCGGTGAAGACCGGCGACGTCGTCGATCTGGAATACCGCATCGACGACATCAAGCAGTCCGTGTTCGGCAACTATTTCGGCCTGGTGCACTACTTCATCGGTTCCGATCTGCAGGCGGTGAGAGAGTCGCGACTGACCCTCCTGCTGCCCGAGGAACGCACCTTCCGTTTCAACACGCGGTTTCTCGACATCGAGCCAAAAGAAAGCCAAGGTCCCGACGCCTCGCTCAAAGTACTCACCTATGCGCTCGACGACTTGCAAAAAGTCGACCAAGAGCCGCGCATGCCGGGCCGCAAGGAGTTCGCGCCCTGCGTCGAGGTCTCCACGTACCAGAGCTGGGACGAGTTCGCCGCCTGGTGGTGGCAGCTCGTCGACCGGCAGTGCGATCTGAGCCCGGCGATGGAAGAGAAGATCGCCGAGCTGACCGGCGACTGCACCACAGAGCGCGACAAAATCCGCGCCGTCTACAACTTCGTGGTCTCCGATATCCGCTACAGCGACGCCTGGGAGTTCTGCATTCACGGCTACAAGCCCTACCGGGCCTCGACGATCTTCAACAACCGCTTCGGCGACTGCAAGGACAAGGCGATCCTGATCAAGAGCCTGCTCAGCCACGTGGGGATCGAGGCCCACCCGGTGCTGATCAAGCTCGACCGCTTCCGTACCGAGGAAGATCTCACCATCCCCCTGGTCAACCATTTCAACCATGCCATCGCCTACGTGCCCGAGATCGACGGCGGTCCCGGTCTGTTTCTCGACGGTACGGCCCAGTTCCATTCCATGGAAGCTCTGCCCGACAGCGACCGTGGCGCAGCCGTGGTGGTTGTCGACGGGCAAGGTCCCACGCTGCACATCATCCCCTACCCGCGGGCCGAGTCCAACCTTTCGCATACGCTCTATGACCTGACGATCGATGCCCAGGGCGGTGCGCGTCTGGAGGTGACCGAGTCCGCCACCGGAACAAACGAGGCGGGCATCCGCCAGGGCTATCTCAATCCGGGGAAACGGGAGACACGCTTGAAGTCGACCTTCGGCAGTGTCTTCGGCGAGGTCGCCGTCGAAAAAATGGAGTTTAGCGATGTCGAAGACCTCAACGAGCCGGTGCGATACACCGCGGTGCTTCATATCGACGATGTTTTTCTGAAAAGCGCCAGCGACATTCAGTTGAAATCGGTTCTCTTCCCCAATGAGCTGGGCCGGCTCGGCGCTCAGGATCGCCGGGATACCGACCTCCTGCTCGGTGCGCCCCACGGTATGACCACCACGACGCTCTATCGTCTGCCGAAGGGCTTCACCGTCCCGACGCTGCCCGAAAGCGTCGATCTGCGCAACGATTACGCCTCCTACGAGCTCAGCTTCACCAGGGAGGGAGACGCCGTCAGGGTGGAGCGGACGCTCATGTTCGAGGCCCCGCGCGTGCCGGTCGAAAAATATCCGCGCTTCCGCGACTTCTGCCGCGACGTGGAGAAAGCTGACGAGAAGATGATCCTGGTCGAGGAAACGTGACCATCCCGGCTCAGGTCGCCGCGACCGCCGTTCGCCGCCGGACCGTCCGCTCGAAAGCCTCGAGCGGACGGCATGCCGGCGCCTTGATCGATGTTATCTACGGGAGAAGAAGAATGGTTGCCATCGTCTTGAGAACAGCGTTGCTGGTCCTTCTGGCTCTCAACCTGCCAGTCCTCGCCGAGGACGAATGCGAAGAGTTGGACAAGGTCCTGGAGGAGATCTACCTCTCTCCGTACGAACCGGCCGCGGCCTACGACGCCTGGAGCAAGCGGTTGATGGAGCTCATCGACCACAACCTCTACTCGCCTGCGGCGAGCCTGCTCTTCGACAAGCTGCGCGATCTCCATCAGGTCGTGGTCGATCCGCGGCCGCTGGAGAGCTTCCTTCTGGCGCTCCCCGCCAAGGAGATCCCCAACGGGCTGTTGCGTCTCCAGGCGTTGGCTGCCGCGCGCGAGATGCAACTCGTGAAGGGCCGCTACGACGACGCTAGCAGGTCGCCGGCTTTCGAGGCTTACGCCCGCAACGTTCTTGTGGCCGGTCCCTTCGGGTTTAACACGCGATCGCTGCACCACGTCCCGTTCGCTCCCGAGAACGAGCTCGAACTGACCCGCTCGTACCCAGGTTACGCCAGCGAGGTGACCTGGCAGGTCATCACACGCGATGAGGGCACCACCGCGATCGAACCGTTCGAGTCGCTCTATCCCAAGGCGGGCTGCTGCTACGCCCTCTATCAATTTTGCACCGGCACGGCCAGGCCGCTCTTGCTGCTCTTCGGCCACAGGGGATCGACCAAGATCTGGTTCAACGGGAAGCAGGTGCTCGATAGCTGCCGCGAACGCGAGACCCGACGTAAAACCGCTCTCGTTGCGGTTCAGGGCCGATCAGGCTGGAATCGCGTGCTCATCAAGCTCTCCTCGAGGCAGGAGGCGTTCGCCCTGGTGGTGACCGACGGCACCGGCCATCCGCTGACCGATCTCGAGGAGTGCGCCGAGGTCGCCCTGCACCCGATCGGTGATCCTAAGATGGCGGACGTCGAGGCCCCTCTCCTAAACCTCCAACCGCTCGACACGATCGCCTTTCTGCGCGCCTATACGCAGGGTAAGCCGAACAGCGTGCCGGCACGGCTGGCGCTCGCCAAAACGCTCTTCGAGGAAGGCCTCGAGTCCGAGGCGCTACGCCACGCGGAGAAGGCTTACGAGCTGAATCCCGAGTGCGCCCACACAGCCGCTCTCCTCGGCCGTCTCTATCGCAAGGCGGGATACCTCCCCCTGAACTACCGGAACAATCGCTCCCGGGAGATGTACAAGCAAGCGGTGCGGCTGAAAGCCGATTTTCTGCCGGCACGGCTGGCGCTGGCGCGCTACGATCACGAAAACGACCGCTCCGAAGAGGCGATCGAGAGCCTCGAGAAGATCATCGCCGAGAATCCGGATTACTCCAATGCCCGCCTGGCGCTGGCGTACATCTTCTTCTCTCTGGGATGGTCCACCGAAGGCCTGATGAGCGTCAGACAAGCAATCGAACAGGCCCCCCACCGGGCGGAGGCGTACGAGGAGCTGGCCCGCTACTACCAGGCGCACAACCGCGACGACCTGGCTCTGCCCCAGCTCCAACGATCCCTGGCCCGGGACGGCTCGAATCGCGCTCTCGCCGAAGAGGTGGCGGATGCGCTGTGGGCGCGCGGAGATATGACAACAGCGCTCGAGCTCACCATCGCGCTGGCGGCCACCGGCGAGAGCAAGAACCTCACGCGCAAGCTGGCCGCACGCTACCGCGCCCTCGGTGACGGGCAACGGGCGCGGACCATCCTCGAGCAGCTCAGCGCGCGCTACGACGGCAAGCCGCGCCTCCTGAACAAACTGGCCGACTTTCTGTTGGAGGAAGGCTGTCGCGACGAAGCGGTCGCGCTCTACGAGCAGGTGCTCCGGATCGCCCCGGATCAACACGACGTGCGCGCGCTGCTGCGCGAGATGGGCGTTCCTGGACACGAGGATCTCCTGTTCGAGGAGTTCGCGGTTCTCGGCGAGGACTACATGTCCGATCTGCCGGGAAAGGAGGAGTTCCCCAAGGCCTCATCGATCGTCTCCCTCGATCACCAGATCACCCGCGTTTTTTCCGACGGATCTTCGGTCTCCAGGATCCACCAGGTGATCAAAATCCTCGACAAGAACGCCGTGGAGCAGTACGGACAGCTCCAGCTCCCAGGACGGCTGGAAATGGTGCGGACGATCACCGCCGACGGCACGGTCCTGGAACCCAACGATGCCGAGGAGGAATCGGGCAGCTTCAGCATGCCCGGCCTCGATGTCGGCTCGATCGTCGAAACCTGCTTTACCGTCACCGATTCGAACTCCCCGGGCTCACCCCTCGACCTGGGACGCTTCTACTTCCAGGATGTCGAAGGCAGCCATCCTTTCCTCTTCAGCCGCTTCGTCGTTGCTCTACCGAAAGACCTGGCGATCGTCGAGGAGGTGACCCTACCCGAAATGATGGAGCGGCAGGTTTTGGAGCGCGGCGACGAGATCGTCTACGTCTACACCGCGCGCGACGCGCCGGTAGTGGAGAAGGAGCGGCTCATGCCGCCCGACGAGGATGCCTTCCCGAACGTCAACTTCGTCCAGTACCGCGGCTGGGCCGAGGTGGCACAGATCTTCGCCAATCTTCGGGATCCCAATGTGATCCCGACCGCTGAGATCGAAGCCAAGGCCGCGGAGATCGTAGGTGATGAGCAGAACGACCTCGAAAAGGCGCGCAAGCTCTATGACTTCGTGAACGAGCTGGTCAAGGACGACGAGGGCTCCAACGAAGCGATCGAAGTGCTCTTCGAGGCTCAGGGCAACCGTACGTCGCTCTTCATGGCCCTGCTCGAGGCCGCCGGCGTGGAGTACGATCACCTGCGCTGCGGCCTGAATCCGGGCTATCTCAAGGAGCCTCAGGACTGGAGCAAGATCGAGCTGAATTTCTTCTCCCGGGAGCTGATCAGGCTGCACGCCGGCGAGCAGGGAGCCGACCCGACGCTCGTGTCGATGGCGTCGAGGATGATGCCCTTCGGCGAGATCCCCCCCTACCTCTTCGGAGCGCCGGCGATCGAGGTCTGCGGTTTTCCCGAGACCGTGGAGACCCTGCCGGGAGGCGATCCGCGCGCCTACCTCGAGACCGAGATCGAGCTGTATGTCGAGGTCCGCGGGACGAACGCGATCATCACCGGGACGATGACCTTTCCCGGCTTCGGGCGCTTCAACCTCCAGGATCAACTACAGCGCATGGATACGGCCCGCCGCCGTCAGGTCTTCGAATACGGCTTGATGCGTTCCATCTACCCCGGTGCCAGGGTAACCGACCTCGAAATCTCCGGCATCGACGAGACCGGTGCTGTCCCGACCTTCACCTTTGCGCTCGAGGCGCAAGGGTTCGTGTTCCCCTCGGGCGAGCGGCAGGCCTGTAAGCTGCTGCCCCAGCCGCCGGAGCTGACGCGGGCGTTCATCAGAAAACCTGACCGCCAGTTCCCGATGATGCGCCGCGGCTACTCCCAGTTTCACACGCAGATCGAGGTGGATTTAGGGAAGGGCTACTCCCTCGAGCGCCTGCCGCAAAGCCTGATCAGCCGCAGGTTCTTTCTCAACTACGCCCTGGTCACCTGTGCGACGGAACGAGGATTCCGTGTGGAGCAGACCATGGAATTCGGACCTGGCGATCTTCAGCCGGGCGAGTACAGCGAATTGATCGAGATGCTGAAGAGTATCGATGAGCGCATCGCCGAGCCGGTGATCGTGCGTTGAGGCGCCAGAGACTACCGAGTTTGGTCAGAAGAATTCAGGGCTAAGGGAAGAAAAGACCTGCTGAGACAGCCCATGCTTCAGCGTGGGACACTGCCTTGCCGCACCTTTTAGCGGCAGCGCGTCCTTCGCGGCTGTGCGGCGGCAGTGTCCCGTCTCGATTTAGCAGCGGCAGCGTGGTGAGCAGCCGCAGCGCCGACTTGGCCGTGACTCGGAACCGATCGTTCGTGGCTCTTGCCGCACCCGTCAGCAGCGGTTACGCAGTCACCAGCTCGCAGAAAAACGGGCACATTTGGCACACCCCCACCCCCTTTCGCACACCAGCAGCGGGACGCTGAGATCGCCCTGGATCACCACAGCGGGATCCTGCCGCAAGGCAGTGTCCCAAGCCAAGGGGCGCTGTACATCAGTCAAGGTGCCCTGTACATGACGTTGTGCCGGGAAACCCTTTGCCTGAAAACCGATGGCACCATGACGAGCCCACGATCTCCCTCGACCATCCTCGCGGAATGTTTTTTGCTAAACCAAAGTACGTTGATTCAGCAGAACTCCAATCACGCAAGGAGGGACTGCCATGCTCTTTTCCGAGAATTGTGCCCAGACGGGGTCGGTGGCTAGCCGCCCCGCGCTCTTGTCGTTGGTTTTCATGCTCGCCGCGCTCGCTCTGGGAGCGGGATCGATGGTCGCGAATGGCAAGCCATCGGGAGCGGCGATTCTGAGCCGCATCCGCGATTCGATCAACCACACTCCAGGCGCCCCGCAGGAGGAGTGCGTTCTGCTGCAGGGAGAAGCCGTTCGATACGGAGACTGCTGCTCGTACAGCCTACTCATCGATCACTCCGGTCGCTTCCTGGAGCGGCTGAACGGTCAGCTCTCTTCGTCGCGCGGCTACGACGGCAGTGCGGGATGGGCCCGCGACTGGACCGGAACCGAGCGCGAACTCCCCGCGCAGGAGCTCGAGATGCTGCAGGCCTTTGTGGCGATCCTCTCGGGACGCTGGCTCGATCCCGATTCACCCTTTGAGGTCGAGCTCGACGACTCCAGGTCGTCGATCGACGCCGTGGGCATCGATCTGCGGCTCCCGGGGAACAATCTCGGCATAGCTCTCACCGTCGACCGCTCCTCATGGCTGCCCCGTTCTCTGGAGACAACGAGCAGTGATCGCCGGTGCCGCTGGAGCTTCGAAGACTACCACCGCGCCCAGCAACGCATGCTGCCCCATCGCGTGACACATAGCGATGACCAATCGCATAACGTGGAGCACTACCGGATCCAGCGCGTGACATCACCGAAAAACCTGGCTTTAGATACCTTCCACCCCGATCGTCCCGACCGCCGGGACGACACATGTTTTCAGCAGGATCAACCGGCTGAGGTCACCATGAAGGTCACACCGGAGGGACATATGCTGGTGCGGCCACAGATCGACGGCCGGCAGATCGGCTGGTTCCTCTTCGACATGACCGCTCTGCTCGCCATCTCGCCGGCCGCAGCCGACTCGGTCGAGATGCCCGCCTTCGGCACAATCGCGCTCGCCGGGCTGAGCGGCGAGAACAGCCGTTTCCGGCAGGCCCAAAGCTTCGAGCTCGGGCAAATCAGGCTGGAAAAACCGGTGCTCATCGAGCGCGATCTGAGCTTTCTGACGCTGCTGTGCCACGAACCGGTCGTCGGGATCTGCGGCTATGATCTGGTCGCCCGATCGGTGGTCGAGTTCACCCCCGGCACGGGACGGCTCGCGCTGAGGGATCCCGCCACCTATCCACTCGAAGGGGCTCAGTGGCACAACCTCCATCTCGACGGTCGATACCCGATCATCCCCGCCGTTTTCGAGGGCCAGCACGAAGGTCTGTTCCGCCTGGACACGGCGGGATTGAATGAAACCCTGGCCTTCTCGAACCCTGCCGTCACCGGCTTTGATCTGCTCGAAGACCGCATCACCACTGCAGGTACGGTGATTGGGGCGAGCGGCGTGGTCCAGGCCAAGTTGGGAACCCTTCTCTGGTTCGAGCTCGCCGGGCATCGGTTCGAAAACATCGTGGCGTCCTTCGATGTGTGCCCTCGAAGCGGGCCCCGGCGCTCTCATCCGCTGACCGGCACGATCGGGCTCAAGATGCTCGAACCCTTCCAGTTGGTCCTCAACTTTCCACGCGGCAAGATCGCGTTCTTGAAACGGGTGCAGCCGAGCCAGGACACGACGTCACCTCTTACGAGGCCGTCCCGCACGGAGTTGATTCTGGCCATGCACTACGGTTAGACGCCGGGAACGGAGATCGGCGTCATAGAGTGATCAACAGATATCGATCGACGCGAGCGAGGCATCGGATTACCGGCAGCACGGAGTGCAGAGACATGATCAGACGATCATCCACCAAACGATTCACAATCTTCATGCTCGTCGGTGTGCTGCTCCTTCTGGGCACCGCCGTGGCCCTGCTCTCGATCGTCTCGCGCGAGCTTCCCGCCTCTGCCGACCCCGATCTGATCAAAGAGCGCTTCGCCGGACAGCTCGACTGCCTGCGCGAGCTCGCCCTGAAACATCCCACGGTGGACCTGCTTCCGTCCAGGCTCCATCTCCCGAGAAGCTCGAACGCCGCCCGGGAGAACGGCAAGGGCGCAAGCTCCGAGGAGATGACCAAAACGATCCTGGTCGCCTTCGACCGCATGGAGAGCTGGCGTCGCAAGCTGGAAGACTGCACGCCGCTCTTCGACGATCCCGCGATCCTCGAAGCCTCGGTGATGATCAGACACACCGAACGCTCCACGACCCGCGTCATCGTCAAGGACAACCGCCTGCCGGACGAATCACTGATTCAATCCCTGCTCAATCCACTCACCGAGAAACGCCGCCGCATCGGCAGCGATCGATCCTCAGTCGTGGGATGGTCGGCCGGTCAAAGATTATTGTTGCGCTACGAGGAGCTCTTCGAGGACGACGAGGGACAGACCCGCGGGCTGCGCCTCGTGCTCGACGCCGATCTCGTTGAAAAAATCCCCTCCTGCCTCGATCGAGCCGCTCCCATCGATGCCCCGTGCGTCGACTACTGAGCGGTCGCTCTCCAAGCCTGCGCTCATCGCCTTTCACCGCGCAAAAACGAAAATTTTGCGCACTCATGACGTTTGCGGCGCTTGTTTTACGTGAAGGCCGGGTTCCCTGTTCATCGTCCAGAAGTAACCTCGATGGTAAGATGGTCCCGTCGAAGTGGGCGAACCTTCACGAACAGTAGGTGAAGCGTCAAGAGCGCCGGACCTCGAAGCTGTGCATTCAGCGCACCTGGCGGCCGGACCCGTGCTTCTCACCTCCCTCCATGCTGGAGCAATACCATGAAAACTTTCGTCACCATGATCGCTGCCCTCCTGGCCCTTGCGACCGCGCCGGAACATCTTTGCGGCTACTCCAGTGTGTTCCCCAAGGGAACCACGGTCCATGATCCGGCCAAGGCCTACGCGGGGTATACCTTGTACTGCACCACCATCGACAACGATCCGCGCTGCGTCGTCATGGTGGATATGGACGGAAATCTCGTCAACACCTGGAACGTGCCCAAGTGCCGGCTCGGCTGCAACCTCCAGCCGCTCGCCAACGGCAATATTTTGACCTTTGCCGTCATCGACGAAGCGGACACCGCCCTGGCCGAGCTCGACTGGAACAGTAACATCCTGTGGTCCTATCACGACAGCGTGCACCACCGGCTGCATCACGACTTCGAGCGGCTTTCGAACGGCAACACGATCATCCTCTGTCACGAGATCCGCGAGGTCCCTCAGATCTCGCGAAAGGGTATCGTCGACGACTACATCCTCGAGATCGATCCTCAGGGCAACGTTCTGTGGGAATGGTACACCCACGAGCATTTCGAGGCGCTGGGGCTCAGCGCCGAGGCGCTCGAGCTGATCTACGAGCAGGGCCGTGACTGGACGCACACCAACTCGATCCAGAGCCTGCCGGCGAACCCGCTGGGTGATCCGCGCTTCAAAGAAGGCAACATCCTCGTCAGCCAGCGCAATACGAGCGTCGTCTTCATCATCGACAGGCCGTCGGGCGACATCGTCTGGAAGACCGATCCCAACCAAGGCATCTCGCTGGGGCAGCACAACACGCAGCTCTTGAGACCGGGGCAGGTGGGAGCCGGCGGCATCCTGATGTTCGACAACGGCGGTATCGCCGGTTATCCCGAGCAGGCACGCCTCTACTCGCGGGTCATCGAGATCGATCCGTTCTCATTCGAAAAGCTCTGGGAATACAACGGGTACCATTCCGGCCAGAACGCCTTCAGCTTCTTCAGCCCGCTCATGAGCGGTGCCCAGAGGCTGCCCAACGGCAACACCTTGATCTGCGAGGCCGACACGGGACGCCTGTTCGAAATCACGAGGGACAAGGAGATCGTCTGGGAGTACATCAACCCCTACTTTCACCCTGAAAAAACCGGCGAGAGCAATGAGGTCTATCGCGCCTGGCGGGTCGAGTTCGACTGGGCAGGCAGATGAGGAACAGCGCCCAAAAATCTCATTAACTGTTTATAAAGACCACCATTGGAACCACAGCAAGAACCACAAGACAGAAGGGGAGGATTCCACCATGCGCAGCGCAGTGATTGTAGCCGTTTTGATCGTGGCTGCGGTTTCCGCGACCGCGGCGACGCTCTACGTTCCCGACGACTACACGACGATCCAGAGCGCCATCGATGCCGCCGGCGGCGGAACCACGATTTTGGTCAGACCTGGGACCTACCTGGAAAACCTCGATTTCAAAGGCAAGGCGATCACCGTCCGGAGCGAGCTGGGCCCTGATGTCACGTCGATCGACGGCGGCTCTCCCGCCTCGCCCGACGAGGGCAGCGTGGTAGCCTTCAGCAGCGACCGGCGATTTCCACCTGACCTTCGACTCACCCTGCCGCGATACCGGTGACAACGCCTCGATCCCGCCGGGGCTTCTCGAGGATTTCGAATCCGATCCGCGCACCGCCGGCGGTGTCGTCGACATCGGCGCCGACGAGTTCCATGCGCACCTCTACGCCATCGGCACCATCATATCGGGTGGCCTCATCGACCTGCGGATCATCGGGACGCCGGCCACGGCACCGGTGATGCTGGCGCTCGGCTCTGGCATTCAAGATCCCCCCAAAATCACCCCGTACGGCGACCTCTACCTGCTGATGCCGCCCTTCTGGCAGGCCGATCTCGGAGCGATTCCGGCCTCCGGGATCCTCACTATGACCGACCAGGTCCCGGCGTGGTGGCTGCCTGGGGAGACATTCCCTTTTCAAGCCCTGCTCGGGCCGCAGTCCCCCGGCTCGCATCTGACCAATCTGATGGTGATCACGGTGGAGTAGCTTGACGCGGCGGAAATCCGAGGTATAGTTCCTTTGAACATATACCTATCGAGAATCCAGATCATGACCTATCATCCGCACAACGCCGACATCCGCCGCAGCCTCTGGGCCTGGTCCAGGTGGTGGCGATGGTGCACCTGCCCGCAAGGGACAGGGGTGCTGGGGCGTTCTCGCCGTTTCGGTTGATGAGTCGGTAACCGGACAAAAAACCTCGCACAAGACCCACTGTCCCCGCCCGGACGGTGGGTTTTTTGTTTTTGGGAGTTTTTTTCTGCCCTTTCTGGAAACAGACTCCTCAACAAAAAGCGAAGGTCTATCCGAGAAGGAAAGAAGTCTTCGGCGCTCCCTAGTCGATCGAGAGAGAAGCCTTTTCAAGGAGTCGACCATGTACATGCCATCCCTAGAGGATTATCTGAACCGCGCCGGCCCGAGCACGCGCATCCCCGTGCGTACCAAGATCCCCGCCGATCTCGACACGCCGGTTTCGGCCTTTCTCAAGCTCGAGGACCATGGAGCCGCCTTCCTGCTCGAGAGCGTAGAGCGCGGAATCCAGGTGGGACGCTACTCGTTCATCGGCATCTCGCCGCACACCGAGATCCGGCTGCAGGACGACAGGCTGACCATCACGCGGGACGGGGACGCCCGATCCTCCCCGCTCGCGAACCGCGATCCCTTCGGGATCGTCCAAGAGGAGCTCTCGCGTGCGAAAATCGGGCTCGACGGCCAACTCCCCGGCCCTTTCGGCGGCGCCGTGGGCTACATCTCCTACGAAATCGCGCGCTACTTCGAGAAGGTGCCGGCGGCGCCCCAGCCCGGGCTCGAGCTGCCCGACTACCATTTCCTCTTACCCTCCACCCTGGCCGTCTTCGACCATGTGAAGAGCGAGATCGAGATCATCACCCTGCCCCCTGAAGACGAGCCGGCCGCGGCCTATGCGACGGCCACGGCCCGGATCGAGGCCCTGCTCGCCGCGCTCCAATCCCCGCTGCCCCTGGCGCCGAAGGTCGACCATCCGCTCCACACTCCGACGCCGCCGATCTTCAACATGACCGAGGAGCAGTTCACGGCCAAGGTGCTCGCCGCCAAGGAGCACATCCTGGCGGGCGACATCTTCCAAGTGGTTCTTTCTCAGAGGCTCAGCGGCGTCACCGAGACCTCGCCGTTCCAGATCTATCGGGCGCTTCGGATCCTCAACCCCTCGCCCTACATGTTCTTCATCGACCTCGGCGACAATCAGATCATCGGATCCTCCCCCGAGGTGCTGGTCAAGCTGGAGCACGACCGGGCCACGCTCTCACCGATCGCCGGCACCCGCCCGCGGGGCGCAACCCCAGCCGAGGACCAGGATCTCGAGGACGAGCTGCTGGTGAACGAGAAGGAGCGTGCCGAGCACGTGATGCTCGTCGACCTCGGGCGCAACGACCTGGGCCGGGTCTGCGAGCTGGGAACCGTGACCACCGAGTCGCTCATGCAGGTGGAACGTTACTCCCACGTGATGCATCTCGTCTCCCGGATCACAGGCCGTCTCGATGGCGATCGCGACATGTACGACCTGCTGCGCGCGGCCTTCCCCGCCGGCACCGTGGCGGGCGCTCCCAAGATCCGTGCCATGGAGATCATCAGCGAGCTCGAACCTGAGCGGCGCGGACCTTACGCAGGCGCCGTGGGCTACTTCGGCCACCAGGGCGACATGGACATGTGCATCGCCATCCGCACCCTGATCATGAGGGGCCGCGAGTACTTCGCCCAGGCGGGCGCCGGGATCGTGGCCGATTCGGATCCCGGCTTCGAATACAGGGAAACACTGAACAAGATCCAGGCTTTGATCAAAGCCGTTTCGATCGCAGAAGAAGGGCTCTGAGATATGCATCTGCTCATCGATAACTACGACTCCTTCACGTTCAACATTCTCCAGGCCCTCGGAGAGTTGGGCGCCGAAATCCAGGTGATCCGCAACGACCGTATCAGCGTGGACGACGCCGTGGCTCTCAGGCCGCAGTCGCTGATCATCTCCCCCGGCCCGGGCACACCGCAGCATGCGGGGATCTCCACCGAGCTCATCCGGCACCTCGCCGGCACGATCCCGATCCTCGGCGTCTGCCTGGGGCACCAGTGCATCGTGGAAGCTTTCGGTGGAAACATCGACCGTGCGGAGCGGGTCATGCACGGCAAGGTGTCCAACGTCTATCACGACAGCCGGACGATCTACGACAACCTACCCAATCCTTTCGAGGCCACCCGCTATCATTCGCTGATCGCCCGCGAGAGCGAGCTGCCGGCAGAGCTGGAAGCCTCGGCCTACACCTCGGAAGGCGAGATCATGGGGGTGCGGCTGAAAGATCGCCCCGTGGAGGGTGTGCAGTTCCACCCCGAGTCGATCTTGACGCCGGAGGGCAGGGAGCTCTTCTCCAACTTCCTGAAGCTGTCGAAAACCAACGGGAGGTCCTGAGAGCCATGCAGATCATCGAGGAGCTCATCTGCGGCCGCGATCTCTCTCGTACCGAGGCCCGTGCCCTGATGGGATCGATCATGCGCGGCGAGCTGACCGAGTCGCAGATCGCCGCCGTGCTGACCGCTCTGCGCATCAAAGGCGAGACGGTGGAAGAGATCGCCGGCTTCGCGGCCGCCATGCGCGCGGAAGCGCTGGTCATCACCCCGAAGAGCAGCGGCCTGGTGGACACCTGCGGCACCGGTGGCGACGCCGGCCACACCTTCAACATCTCCACGGCCACCGCGATCGTAGCCGCGGCGATGGCGATCCCCGTGGCCAAGCACGGCAACCGTGCCGTCTCCTCGCGGAGCGGCAGCGCCGACGTGCTGCAGGCCATGGGCGTCAACATCGAGCTGGAGCCGGCAGCGGTGTCGGCGCTCATCGACAGCGTGGGCATTGGATTTCTCTTTGCGCCGGCGCACCACCCGGCGATGAAACACGCCGCACCCGTAAGAAAACAGCTCGGGATAAGGACCGTGTTCAACCTGCTCGGTCCGCTGACCAATCCCGCCGGGGTCAAGCGCCAGCTCATGGGCGTCTTCACCCGCGAGCTCACCGAGGTCGTGGCGCATGTTCTGCGGGCCCTGGGCGCGGAGAAAGCCTTCGTCGTCCACGGGCTGGACGGCACCGACGAGGTTTCGCTCTCCGCGGAGACCCAGGTCACCGACCTCGACGAGCAGGGACGGGTGTCGACCTTCACGTTCACTCCCGAGGAAGCCGGCATCGAGCGGGCCGACCTGGCCGCCATCGCCGGCGGGTCACCACAGGAGAACGCCGCCTCGATCCAGGCGATCTTCGACGGCGCCGGCGGGCCGCGGCGCGACGCCGTGCTGCTCAACGCGGGCTTCGTGGCCGCGCTGGCCGGCAAGACGCAAAGCCCGGCAGAGGGTGTGGCTCTGGCGCGGGAGACGATCGCATCAGGTAAAGCCCGCCGCAAACTCGACGAGCTGCGCGACGCCTCGTGGGTCATGGCAGGTTGAGTACCGGAAAACATGCAGCAAGGAACACTGCTTAAGCGCTGCCTCAAGCGCATCGCTTCGAAGCAGCCACCCGAACCGAGGATAAGACGAGGTCATCTCATGACGAACACGTTTCTGGACAGGGTTCTCGCGGAGAAGCGGCGCGAGGTCGAGCAGAAAAAGGTAGACCAGCCCCTGGCCGAGCTGGAGCGGCTCGCCGCCGCTGCCGAGGTGCGCGATTTCGAGGGCGCACTCTCGGGCGGGGTCAAGATCATCGCCGAGATCAAGAAGAGATCCCCCCGCGTCAGCGCCTTCCGCCAGCAGGGTCCGCCGGAGCGGCTGGCCGCGGTCTACGAGGCCAATGGCGCCGCGGCGATCTCGATCGTCACCGACGCACGCCATTTCGGCACGCAGCTCTCCGACGTGGCGTCGGTCCGGTCGGCCTCGAGACTCCCGGTGCTGGTCAAGGACTTCGTCGTCGATCCCTATCAGGTGCTGGAGGCTTGCGCCGCCGGCGCTGACGCCGTGCTGCTGATCGCCAGGATTTTTTCCTCTCCATCGCTGGCCGCGCTCCTGAACCTGGCCACCGATCTCGGTCTGTGTGCGCTGGTCGAGTGCCATGACGAGGAGGAGCTCTCTCGGGCGCTCGCCGCCGGCGCGCATATCGTCGGCATCAACAGCCGCGACCTGGGGTCGCTCTCGGTCTCGTTGGATGTCACCGGCCGGCTGATCCCCAAGATCCCGCAAGGCATCCTGAGCGTTGCCGAGAGCGGCATCAGCAGCTACGGGGAGATCGAGGCGCTCTCCGCGCTCGGCGCCGACGCCTTTCTCATAGGCGGCGCGCTCCTGAACGCTCCCGATCCGGGCGACAAGCTGCGCGAGCTCACCGGGATCGAATCTGCGACCTGGCCCGCAACCGAGCAGGAGAGCTGATGCGATGAACTCGACACCCTCCCCGGTCCATACCCATATCAAAATCTGCGGCCTCACGCGGCCTGAGGACGCCCGCGCCTGTCACGCCCTGGGTGTGGATTTTCTGGGCCTCATCTTCGCCGCCAGCTCCCGCCGGATCGATCGCGACCAGGCCCTCGCCATCCGGCGCAGCGTCCCGGCAGCCCGGCTCGTGGGGGTCTTTGCAGACGAGGCGCCCGACGTCGTGATCGAAACCGCGCGGATCGTCGAGCTCGACCTGATCCAGCTCCACGGCTTTGAACCATCAGATCAGGTCGACGCGCTGGCGGCCCTCACCGGCCTGCCGGTGATCAAAGCTTTGCGGTGCTCCCCGGCTACCGCCGCATCGGCCGCGAGCGACCTGCCCGGCCGCGCGGGCTGCGACTTTCCAGCGGCGAGCTACCTGCTCTTCGATCTCGAAAAAGGCCTGCCTGGCGACGCCGATCGCAAGCGGGCTCTGACGCGTCTGTGGACCGCGGCGGCCCGAGCGGCGCGCGCCGATAAGCCGGTCTTTCTGGCCGGGGGCCTCGATTCCGCCAGCGTGAGCCCGGCCTTGGAACGTGTGGCACCCTTTGGGATCGACGTCTGCAGCGGGGTCGAAAACGCGCCGGGAATCAAAGATCCGGCGCTCGTGGAAAGATTTGTCATGGAGGTCCGACGTGGCACCCCATCAACCTGACGAAACAAAACCAATCGACAAGGGACGGACCTCGTCCGCCGCGCTACCCACGGTGGAGGGCGGCCACGCCGCCGCGACGGGGGCGAGCCGCGGGCGGTTCGGGCCCTACGGGGGGCAATATGTCCCGGAGACGCTCATGGGCTGCCTCTTCGAGCTGGAAGAGGCCTACCAGGCAGCCTGTCGCTCTTCCGCTTTCCAGGACGAGCTCGATCGGCTGCTGAAGGACTACTCGGGACGGCCCACGCCGCTCACCTTCGCCGGCAACCTGACGGCGCGCTGGAGCCGAGGCCGCACCAGGATCTACCTCAAGCGGGAAGACCTGAATCACACCGGCGCGCACAAGATCAACAACTGCCTCGGCCAGATCCTGCTGGCCCGCAAGATGGGCAAGAGCCGCATCGTGGCCGAGACCGGCGCCGGCCAGCACGGCGTGGCGACCGCCTCGGTGGCGGCGCTCTTCAACATGACCTGTTTGGTTTACATGGGCGAGAAGGACATGTTGCGCCAAAAGCCGAACGTCCTGCGTATGCGCCTGCACGGTGCCGAGGTGGTGCCGGTCCGCTCGGGAACGGGCACCCTCAAGGACGCCACGAGCGAGACGATCCGCGACTGGGTCACGAACGTGAGGGACACCCACTACATCATCGGCTCAACCGTCGGTCCCCATCCCTATCCGACCATGGTGCGCGATTTCCAGCGCATCATCGGAGTCGAGGCGCGCCGGCAAATCCTCGACGCCGAGGGGTGCCTGCCCACCCACGTAGTGGCTTGCGTGGGCGGCGGATCCAACGCCATGGGCATCTTCACGGGCTTTTTTGAGGACCAGGGTGTGAGGCTGGTGGGCGTCGAGGCCGGCGGGTCCTCCAGCGGTCACTCGGCCGCGCTGTGCCGCGGTACTCCAGGAGTGCTGCACGGATCCTTCAGTTACCTGCTCCACGACGCCGACGGCCAGGTGCAGGCGGCGCACTCCATCGCGCCGGGCCTGGACTACCCCGGTGTGGGGCCCGAGCACAGTCATCTGAAGGACGCAGGACGCGTCTCGTACGGCTCTGTATCCGATGACGAAGCCCTCGAAGCGTTCAGCGAGCTGTGCCGCTTCGAGGGGATCCTGCCAGCCCTGGAATCGAGCCACGCCCTGGCGTGGACCAAATCATTCGTCAGCGCACCCTGCGAGCCCGTTGGCGCCGGCCGATCCAACAAAGGACAGAACGAGCGGAAACCCGACCCTCGGCGCCTCGTCCTGGTGAACCTCTCGGGAAGGGGGGACAAGGACATCGAAGCCGTGAAGGAGCGTCTCGATCGATGACGAACACAACGACACGACTCGAAAGCGATCTCGCAACGCGCCGGCGGGAGGGCCAGAAGGCCCTGGTGCCCTTCTTCACGGCGGGATACCCTGACGAGCAGACTTTCCTCGAGCTGCTAGCCGCCGCGGCGCGCGCCGGCTGCCAGACGATCGAGGTGGGCATTCCCTTCTCCGATCCGGTAGCTGACGGGCCGGTGATCCAGGCCTCGTCGCAGCACGTTCTCGAGCGGGGCATGACCCTCGAACGTACGCTTGAGCTCACCGGCAGGGCGGCTGCGGCAACAGGCGCCGCCCTGGTTCTCATGGGCTACCTCAACCCGATCCTGCGCATGGGGCTGGAGCGCTTCGCCGATCACGCCCGCGCCGTGGGGGTCGGCGGTGTGATCGTTCCCGATGTGCCTGTCGAGGAGTCGGCCGCCCTGCGGCGCGTCATGGATACGCGCGGCATCGCGGTCATCGACCTCGTGGCCAAGACTTCCAGCTCAGAGCGCATCGCCAGGATCGCCGGGGAGGCGCAGGGCTTTCTGTATCTCGTGTCGCTCACCGGCGTCACCGGTTCACAGGTGGCCCTCGACGACGAGCTGGATGCATTCGTCGCACAGGTGAGGGCGACGACACACCTGCCGCTCTTCGTGGGTTTTGGCATCTCGGGCCGGGACGAGGCGGCCCGGGCGGTGGAATACGCCGACGGCGTTGTGATCGGTTCGGCCATCATCCGCTTGATCCAGTCTGGCGCGGGCGGGACGCAGGCCGTCGCCGACGTGGAGCAATTCCTGAAAGATATCTATCGAACGATCAACACTGCCAACCCTATTTCGAGGAGCCAGCCATGATGATCGTAGTGATGAAACCGGACGCGACCGTCACCGAAATCAGCGGTGTGATCCGTAAGATCGAGGACGCGGGGCTGCAGCCCCGGCCGTCACACGGCACCGACCAGACCGTGATCGGCATCATCGGCGCCGATCGCCAGGTCGAGCAGAGCGACATCGCGTCGCTGCCCGGAGTGGCCCAGGTGACGCCGATCACCAAGTCCTTCAAGCTCGTCAACCGCGAGTTCAAGCGCGATTCCACGCAAATCGACGTGGAGGGCGTGACCGTCGGCGGCGAAGAGGTGGTGGTCATGGCCGGGCCCTGCTCGGTGGAGTCGGCCGAACAGATCATGTCCACGGCGCATGCCGTGCGGGACGCCGGCGCGACGGTCCTGCGCGGCGGCGCCTTCAAGCCGCGCACCTCGCCCTACAGCTTCCAGGGGCTCGGCGAGGAGGGGCTCAAGCACCTCCTGGCGGCCAAACGTGAGACCGGATTGGCGATCGTGACCGAGGTCATGTCGCCGCCGCAGGTTCCGCTCGTAATCCGCTACGCCGATATCCTGCAGATCGGCGCGCGCAACATGCAGAACTATGCGCTGCTGGAGGCGGTGGGCAAGGTGCGCAAACCGGTGCTCCTCAAGCGCGGCATGATGTCCACCATCGAGGAGCTGCTCCTGGCCGCGGAGTACATCCTCTCCAACGGCAACAGCCAGGTCATGTTCTGCGAACGCGGCATTCGCACCTTCGAGCGGGCTACCCGCAACACTCTCGACATCTGCGCCGTGCCGGCGATCAAGCAGAGCAGCCACCTGCCGGTGATCGTCGATCCCAGCCACGCCACGGGCCGCCGGGCGTTCGTGGCCGCCACGGCCAAGGCCGCCGTTGCCGCAGGAGCCGATGGGATCATCGTCGAGGTGCATCCCGCGCCGGCGAAGGCCCTCTCCGACGGCGACCAGAGCCTGACCTTCGATCAGTTCCAAAGACTCATGGACGAGCTCGCGCCGGTGGCCGCCGCCGTGGGACGGCGGATTACCCGGGATTAGAAGGAGCAGCGAGTGGTCTGGCATGGAGATCAGTTTCTCTGGGCGACTAAAATCAACGTGCAAAGACAGGTTGACGAACAAGGGTTCGGGATTCAGGGAAGAAAAGACTTCCTCAGACAGCCCACCCCGCAGCGTGGGACACTGCATTGCCGCACCTGTCAGCAGCCGCAGCGCCCTTCGCGGCTGTTGCGGCTGCAGTGTCCCGTTTCGTGTTAGCAGCGGCAGCGTGGTGAGCAGCATTTGTGCCCTGTTTTGTGTTAGGTTGAAGCGATTTGAGCCGATGGTGCGGTGCGCCGCGACAGTTCCGCGTGTATGAAGGACTTGCAGACCTCCCCGCCGGAGTCGATGATTCCTGATACGTGGTCTCAGTGTCGTCCCATTTGTGGATACAAATTAGATGAACACGATCGTCACGAAAACCGAACACCTGGCCGGCTCCTTGAGAGTTCCTGGGGACAAGTCGATCGCCCACCGGGCGCTGATCCTCGGCGCCCTGGCGCGGAGCGAGCAGATCGTTGAGGATTTGCCCGCGTCTCAGGACGTCGTCAGCACGGCCCGCTGTCTGCGCCGTCTCGGAGTGGGCATCACAGAGCGTTCGCCGGGCAGCTTGCGTATCAGCCCCGGCGAGCGGTTCGAAGATAAGTATGGTGCCGGCGGGATCGGGCCGAGCCACGCGCGATCAGCGCCGATCGCGCTCGATGCCGGCAACTCGGGCACCACCACGCGGTTGCTGGCCGGCCTCATCGCTGGGGCGCGGCTCGACTGCATCATCGACGGGGACGAGTCCCTGCGCCGGCGCCCCATGTCGCGTATCATCGAACCGCTGGCGAAGATGGGTGCCAGTCTGGAGGCCGGGCCGCTCGGTGGGCTGCCGCTACGCGTTCGCGGAGCGCCGCTCTCCGGAATCACCTACTCCCTGCCCGTAGCCAGTGCCCAGGTGAAGAGCGCTGTGCTCATCGCGGGGCTCTTCGCCGAAGGCGAGACCACGGTGATCGAGCCCAGCCCCACGCGCGATCACACCGAGATCATGCTCGCCACCATGGGATGCAATCTGCAGCGCGATCACCTCGCGGTCACCGTCAGCGGCGGCCGCACGCAGCTAGAGGGAGTTCACCTGCACGTTCCCGGCGATCTCTCCTCGGCGGCCTTTTTCATGGCCGCCGCCGCCATGCTGCCGAGATCAGAGGTTCTCCTGCTCGAGACCGGCGTGAACTCCACGCGTACCGGATTCGTGGAGGCCTTGCAGGCCATGGGCGCCGAGGTCACACTGGAGCCCCGCGCCGCGGCTTCCGGCGAGCCGCTCGCCGACATCCGCGTGCGCGGCGGCGCGCTCAAGGGGATCGAGGTCGCCGGCGACCTCGTAGTGCGGCTCATCGACGAGCTCCCGCTCCTGGCGGTGGTGGCCACGCGCGCCGAGGGGGACACGGTCATCCGGGAGGCGTCCGAGCTGCGCCACAAGGAATCGGACCGGATCAGCGCCATCGTAAACAACCTCGCGTTGCTCGGGGCCGACGTGGACGAGCTCGACGACGGTCTCGTCGTGCACGGTCCCTGCGTGTTAACAGGCGCGGCGGTACCGTCGCACGGCGACCACCGCATCGCGATGGCCATGGCGGTGGCCGGTCTGACCGCTGCGGGGCGCACGCAGATACTGCAGAGCGAGGTGGCCGGCGTCTCCTATCCCGGTTTCTTCAGGGACCTGCAGCTCCTCGCCGGCGAGCACTGCGTGGAGACCGTCGCGTGAGTTTGGGACTGATGGAGGAAGGATTCGGGTGAATCACCAACCAGAAAATCGGAGACCGGGAGAGAACGACGACGCCGGGCAGGCCGGACCGCGAGCGCCGCTCGTGGTGGTCACCGGATTCATGGGCACCGGCAAGACCGCCACGGGCCAGGCGCTGGCCGCGATGCTGGGCTTGCGCTTCACCGACACCGACCGGCTCATCGAGGCTCGCGAGGGGCGAACGATCGAGCAGATCTTCGCCGAGGGCGGCGAGCAACGGTTCCGGGCGCTGGAAGAGCAGGTCTGCGCGGAGCTCGCCGGCAGCGCCGATCGCGCCGCCTGCGAAGGACTCGTCGTGGCCACCGGCGGCGGAACCCTCTTGAGCGCTGTCAACCATGCCGCCTTTTCCAGGCCAGGCGTATTTATAGTGCTGCTCGAGGCCTCGGTCGAAACCATTGTGGAGCGGGTCAGCCGCGTAGGTACCCGCCCGCTCCTTCCGGGCGGGGGGAAGGATCCCGGGGGCCAGGATCTGCGGCAGCGCGTCGAGAGCCTGCTCGAGGAACGCCGGCCGCACTACCACCGGATCGCTCTGCGCTGCGACACCACGTCGATCACACCGCAACGTGCCGCCCTCGAGATCGCCGCCCAGCTTTGCCTCCCGGTGCGGGAGCTGACGATCCGGTTCGGCAGCCCCCGTGGCGACGAGATCTCGCACATCGAGATCGGGCGCGGGCTGCTCTCGCGCCTCGCAGAGCGGCTCGCCGCACACGGTCTCAACAAGAGACGCACCTTCCTGCTCATTCCCGCCAACGTACGTATCCACTATCTGGAGCAGATCGCCTCGACCCTCGATGCCGCGGCCATCCCCTGGACCGAGATCGAGGTACGCGACGGCGATGCACACAAGAACCTGGATCAAGCCGCCCGAATCATCGACACTCTGGCGGGACACGGGGCGACACGGGACTCCCTCATCCTGGCGGCGGGCGGCGGCGTAACCGGAGACCTCGCGGGATTCGTGGCATCGATCTACATGCGCGGCGTGCCGCTGATCCACCTGCCTACCACTCTGCTCGCACAGGTCGACGCGAGCGTCGGGGGCAAGGCGGGGGTCAACCACGAAAGGGCCAAGAACCTGATCGGCAGCTTCCACCAGCCGCGTCTCGTGCTGAGCGATCCCTGCACCCTGCGTACACTGCCCCGCGAAGAGATCGCTGGCGGCATGGCCGAGGTGGTCAAAACGGCGCTCATCGGCTCGCCCGAGCTCTTCGCCCTTCTCGAAAAAGAGCTCGCCGGTGACAGCGCGAGCGCCACGCTACGGAGCCCGGCGTTCCTCGAGCGCTGCGTGGCGGCCTGCGCGACGGTCAAGGCGAACATCGTCGAGCGCGACCCGACCGAGAGGAACGAGAGGCGTCTGCTCAATCTGGGGCACACCGTGGGGCACGCCCTGGAGGCGATCGGCTCCTATCATCGGCTGACGCACGGCCAGGCCGTGTCCATCGGTCTCGTGGCGGCCCTGAAGATCGCCGTGCGCCGCGGCCTGGCGGATGCCGAGCTCACCGCCCGCACGGTGGGTGTGCTGGATCGTTGCGGCCTCCCCACCTCCCCCCCAACCTGCGATACGCGGGAGCTCCTGGATGCCATGCGCCTCGACAAAAAGAAACGGGCAGGGCGCCTGGTTTTTATCCTCCCCCGGGAGCCGGGTGCCATGCAGATCGTCGACGACGTGACCGATGAGGAGATCTTGACGGCGATCGGTGGAGCACCATGAGCATCGCTCAACGAACGGCCTGGCGCGTACGCCAGATTCCCCCCGGGGACTCACAGGCTCGCCTGAGAGCTGCTGCGAAGCTTGTCGGAGTGAAAGCCCGTATAGTCCACTTTTCTTCAATCTTCGTGTTCCTTCGTGGTCTTCGTGGTGCAATCCAAAATCGTATCAACCAGTAGAGTAGGAGAGGGCCTTCCTTTTCAGAAGGCTCCTCCCCCCTCATCGCACCGGACGTGCGGATTTCCCGCATCCGGCGCACCCAAGCACTTCACCGCAGGCATGCACGAGGAAGCC
>Ga0190284_1000093_pt1 | contig 68180 bp, 46 predicted proteins | sample 48691812_MG_FD_161668 | JGI IMG/M metagenome (GOLD analysis project Ga0190284, IMG submission 161668) | Hydrothermal vent microbial mat bacterial communities from Southern Trench, Guaymas Basin, Mexico - 4869-18-1-2_MG | ecosystem: Environmental > Aquatic > Marine > Hydrothermal vents >...
AGTCTCTGGCGGGGTAGGATCAAAACAACGGCTGGATCAATTTAATTGAGGGAACAATGCATCCCTCCCTCATCAATCATGATTCTAAAAGCTGGGGATCTCCATCAATTATTCTGAGCCGTCTCATCCAGTCAACACGTTGCTCAGATTTAATATCATTAGCCCATTTTCTCCATATCCGACCATCATCAATCGCATTAGCATCCAGTCCATCAAGTGCGCCTGGAATCTCACTAAGAGATGTCAGTACCTTCAATATACCCAGGTATCCCTCTTTTTCGGACTGTCTGTAATTGAAGCCGGAATAGAAACGAATGCTTCTCGGGGTACAAACCAGCAAGAAAGGAACAACATCCTGGTTCCAGACGAGGCGGTGAATCTTGTCGGCATCCTCATCAGATTGCGCTTTGCAAACATACACAACAGGAACGATAGATTTGCTTGAATCAGCAGATGGTCGAAGAACGTAAACTCCCTGCAATTTACAAGGGCCTTGTTCGGCTCTACGGAACACATGCCCAAAATCCGTAGCAGACCGCAGTCCCTCCGTTCCTTTGCGAAGGAAGTTCTTCGAGGTCTTATAAGCTAGCTGATCTATGAGTTGGTCTACTGTCATATCTTTCTCACAACGCCGACCAATTTACCGGCCACCTGAATCTGCACATCCTTGGAGGCAATAATATCATCATACGCAGAATTCTCAGCAATCAAGACGACTTTGCTCCTCTGTTTTGAAAAACGCTTAAGCGTTGCTTCCCCATCAAGAATCACGACTGCAATTTCACCATTGTCAACTGATGGCTGTTTCTTCACTATCGCCCAATCACCAGCAAATATCCCTGCGTCCTTCATGCTGTCGCCGCGTACATTAAGAGCGAATAGTTCATCATCACCAAATACGGTTTTATCTACGGCAAGAGCTTCGTGTAATTTTTAAGGGTATTCAAGGTCTCATGCCCCATATGCTCCTTAACGTGATATAAGTCCTGCAGCACCCTTAATCACCTCCGTACAGGCTGAACGCCTGAACGTATGCGGAGTCACTCTGATATCAAGGTTCAGTTTCTCTGCATATCCACGAACCGGTTACCGCGCTGTGTATTACCTGCCGTTCGAGGTGTGATGGCTGTCAGAGTGGAGGGAAGGCGGACCGTTGACGCCTTTTCGCTCTGTCGACACGATACAGGCGGCAAATCCGCCTAGCCTACGAGGCTTCACGGGTAATCCATCATGCCACTATTCCAAACCTCATACCTAGCAAAACACCACCACAATCGTCCCCAGATAGTAGGCCGCCACCAAGACCGCACCAAGCACAGCATCCCGCCGGCTGGCCATCCGAAACCACTCCGGTTTTACGTACGCGACAGGGATCGAGAATAGAGCTGCTAAACCGATGACGATGAGAGGGATACAAAGTAACTGCGTGATGAACTCCTTGTTGAAACGTGTTGAAAATATTTTGATAACGTAAAGTTGATGCAACGATTTTGATTGGTTGGCGGTATTCACGGTTACCGCCTCATGAGAACCTCCTGCTCCCGCCACAGGAAGGTCTCGTCGAAACGCCGAATTGCCCGCTCGCTGACCTCTAACTGTCCGCAAAGAATGGCCTCAAAACCGAATAGGACGTACTCTCGAGCGGTCCGACCTTTCGTCTGTAGCGGCTCTACGCCTTAGAGCGCGGCGCCGGTGTCCGCGAGGTCCGCAGCCGCGCCGTAGACGTCGATCGTGTTTTCGAGCATGCGGTGCAGGGGATAGCGTTTCTGGGCGAAGACAAAGCCGTTGCGCCCGATCCGTTCGGCGAACTCACGATCGTCCAGGTAGGCCTGAATCTTGTCGGCAAAGAGGGAGATATCCCGTTTGGGAACGATGAGGCCGGTCTCTTCGTCGGTGATCAACGAGAAGACCCCACCGGCGGCGGAGGCCACGATGGGAAGACCATGTGACATGGCCTGCAAGATGAAGACGTTGAAACCCTCGGTGAGAACCGGCGAGACGAAGATGTCGATCGGGGAGACGAGCCGGCGGTAGTTCGGCATCGACGACGCCAGGGTGATCTCCTTCTCCAGGCACAGCTTGCGGATGAGTTGGCGTATCCGCTTCTCATAGGGCCCCGAGCCCAGGATCAGAAAGGTGGCTTGCACACCCCTGGCGAGCAACTCCTGAGCGGTGCGGATGAAGTACTTGACGCCGTAGTCCCGGTCGAGGGCGCTCACGGTGCCGACGACGGGAATGAGGTCGCTGTTGCGCCGCGGCGGGGGCTGCATATCCATGGCCACGCCGTTCTCGATGAGGCTGACCTTCTCCCGCGGCAGGCCGCCTGCGTTGACCGCCCAGGTGCGCACCGTAGGACTGGTCGTGATGGCGTGGCGGAAGTTTTTCTTGTGGGGATGAAGCTTGGTGCGCAGCACGTTCTGGATGGTGACGATATAGGGCACCTTGAGCCCGGCTGCGATATAGCCCCCTAACTCGGCGAAACCGTGGTGGGTGACGTGGATCAGCTCGGGATTGTACTCGCGAGCCAGGGTGGTGAAATGGTGCAGATAGAGGAGGTCGCGCGGGAAAAAACCGGAGAGATCGGCCTTGATCAAGGGGACCTTGCCCCGCTGGAGCTCGTCGGCAAAAACACCTCCCGGTGTCATGACGCCCACGCGGTAGCCCCGCAGCCTCAGCTCACGAGCCAATGTGAGGGTGTAGAGCGTCGTGCCTCTGAGGTCCAGGCTCGGCGCCAAGAGGAGAACTCTCTCCAAAGCTACGTCTCCTTCATCTTTGGGGACCGCCCACGATCCAAGGCAACGATGATGGCGCGGCTCCTCGGCCACCGGCAAGCCCCGAGAAACGAGCGGGCTTGCTCTTGCTCAGGTTCCGACACTGCTGCGGTTTTTCATGATGAGCCACGAGCGCGAGACGTTCAAGGGTGATTCTACGTTGAAACGCGGGAACGGATTCATCCGAGCAGATGAGAGTGAGCTCAGGCGCGTCGTTCCTCCCTATGCAGGGACAGCCCTATGCAGCGACGGGGATCGGCGAGAGGCGGTCAGTCCTCGACGATGATGTCGAGCACCATTTCAGCCTTGGCGAGATACCAGCGGTCACCATGTTTTTCGTAACCCAGCATCTTGCGCGCCTCTTCGTGATTGGGATTGAGGGCGATGGTCTGGCGCAGGTGCCAGATCTTCTTGCGCGTCAACTTGTTGGCTTCACACCATTTGGCCAGGAGGTACAGCTCTTCGGGCTCGCGGAAACTGGTTTGCTGCCGGCGCTCCTGGTAGGCCTCGGTCGTCTGTGCCTCGGTTTTTACCATCACCGGCGCCTCGGCCTCGGTGGTCGGAGTCGCCGGGGAGGTTGGGAACACGACCTCCCCCGGTGGCGGAGTGGTCGTTGTGTGGCCTCTCCCGGTGGTGGGCAGTTGGGTTTCGGATTGTGCCGCCGGGGATGTGAGGGTGAGCACCATCTCCCGCGGAGTGCTTTTCACTCGTTGAGGGAGCAGCCAATCACTGAGGGGGGCGGCTGCGGTCGCGTTGTCGCTCGTCGCCGCAGTGGTTCCGTCCTGCTCGACCGGCGAGAGCAGCCACTCGCTGACAGGATCAGATGCCGGTTGCGGTTCGGTTGGAACCATTGCGAGCGTGAGAATCATCTCGCGACGCGAGGGAATCCAAACCTTCTGCTGGTCGGCCGGCGCCGCCACGGGAACGGAGTAGAACTCGAGGATCATCTCGCCGTGCGAGGGAATCCAGACCTCCTGCTGATCGACCGGTGTTGCCTCGGGAACGTTGTGGATATCGAGAAACATCTCGTCCGAAGGCACCGTCTCGATTTCGAGGATCATCTCGTCCTGTCCGGAACCTGGTGTTGCGCCCTGCTGACCGGGCGAATCGGCCGCCTCGGATTGCATCTCGATGATCATGTCGTTCTGCGTCGGTGTGATCATCGGCTCCGGAGGCGCCGCGCCCTCGGCCAGGGGAGATGTGTACCATCCCCGGGGATTGACCCAGTCGTCGTTGGAGATGGCGTCGATCGTGACCAGACCGGCGAGGAAATCGAGCGCCTCCACGGGCGAGAGCCCGATCTCGAGACCGGCGAACACCAGGTGGGCCTCGACGGTCAAGTCCAGGGGTTTGCGCTCCCTCGCGAAGAGCCGGTGGGTCATTCCCCAGCGGCTGAAGGCAAGGCTCTCGTCGTCCATCCTGTTCACCAGCGGCGCGTACATCCCGTCGAAGAGGTACCGGTTGCCGCGGAGCGGCGTTTTCTTGTACTTCAACAAGCAGTCGATGAGCAGCGCCACTTCGATCCGTTCTTCTGTCCAGCACCCAACGCGCCGGCCGTCAATTCCGAGCTTTTGGCTCGTATAAACGCCGCCGCCCACGGCGAGCGGCTCGACGGAGAGGACGGCGAGAAAATTATTCGGGTTTTCGCTCACGCCGCCGTTCAAGCGCAAAATATCGAGGAAGTCGTGACCGCGCGCAGAGAAGTAGCCCAGGGGTATCCTGTCGCTCTGCGCGTTATCCGATTGACATCCGGTGATAATCGCGAGAGAAATCCCCACAACCGCCAAGAGCAGGTATCTTTTCATGAGACTCGTTTCCACTCGAAAGAACATCCTGTATTCCTCGCACAGTGGCTACAGGAATATACCAAACCAACGTGCTGTCCCGTCAAGAAAAGGCGGATAGGTTCTCGGCGAGGCGCGTTCACAGCGCCTCGCGGTCCTCGCCGTCACGTCGAACCGTTCCTCGTCGCGAACCGGGTGGCAACATCAAGGGCGTTGATGGCGGCGCACCGGTTAGGGTTCGGCTCGACACTCCTTTCTTCGTCTCATGGACGCGATGTATTCAGTAAAACATGCCTCTGCAACACATTTTGTTGTCTTTATAGCCTCCCAGACCCCTTCTCTCCACGGGTTTGATCTCCAGTCGCGGAACACGAACCGATCGCCCTGAAGAGCGTTGTCATCGACGGTGGGTCTCATTCCTCGATGATGACCTTCAAGACCCGATCGCCGACCTGCAGCGCATCGACCACGTTCATACCCTTGATGATCCTGCCGAAGACGGTGTAGCGTCCGTCCAGATGGGGGGTGGGGCAATGGGTGATGAAGATCTGACACCCGCCGCTGTCCGGGCCGGAGTTGGGCATACCCACGGTGCCACGGGTGAACGCGACCCGGTTTATTTCGTCGCGCAGTACGATGTTGTTGCGTCCCCAGCCGTCTCCCCTGGGATCGAACCCCTGAACCACAAAATTGCTCACCACGCGGTGAAATTTCAGGTTGCGGTAGATCCCCTCACGAGCGAGAGTGATGAAGCTCTTCACGTGAAAAGGCGCCATGTCGGCATAGAGCTCGATCCAAAACTCTCCTTTCTCGGTGAAGACGTGTGCCAGCGGATTGGGTGAATCCGAGAGATAGTCCTCTCCCACGAGAGGTCGAACGTGAGGCTTCGGCCGGCTGGGGTCCGGCTCGGCCACGACCCCGGGTAGACTGGAGAGCGCGTTGGCGGCCGTTTTACGGATCTGGTAGTCGTCGTCGTTGAACGCACCCCAGAGGAAGGTCTCATCGATCGGTTGCTCGAGAGCGATGATCGTCTCCAGCAGCTTGAGCCGTGTCTCCCCGTTTTCAGCGCTCGGGGATCTGGAGAGCACATAGGCCTTTTTCAGGAGCGGCACCGAGTCGCGCGCTTCGAAGGCGCCGAGCAGGTCCGCCGCGGCGTAGCTGAGCGCCATATCGTTGTAAGTCAGCGCGTCTTCGGCGAGTGGAACGATCTCGTCAGGGTACTGGGGAAACAGTTTCAGACCGTCGAGAGCCTGGACGCGCACCTTGACGCTGCGATCCTCGGCCAGCTCGATGAGGGTGTCCACGCCGTCCTCTTTCATCAGGGCCGCGGCTTCGGCGGCTTTGGCTCGTAGATGGGGATTCTGGTGGTTCAGAATATGTTCCAGAAAAGGACCATTGGAGGTAAGGGCGCCGAGAGCGCCGAGGCCCACGATCGCTTCACCCTCGACCGCGAGGGAGAAGTCGTAGGCGGCCTGACGCAGGGCTTTGACTGTCGATTCTTCGCCGTCGGTGATGAATCCGAGGGTTCTGGCTGCTGCGGCACGGACGTGGGTATTGGTCACTCCTGGCGAGAGGAGCTGGATCAGGCGCACCGCCGTGCGCAGGTCGTTGAAGTTCTTGAGGCTTTTGACGCTCTCCACGGCCAGCGGCCAGTCACGGGACTCGCTCCCGCCGATGAGGGCGTCCTGAATACCACTCTTGTCCGTAGGCGTCAACGTTCCCAGGGCCCTGGCTGAGAAGGTCCTGACCCACACGTTGAGATCGTCCATGGCGTCGATCAAAGCCGTGGCGGCGGCGGGATCCTGGATTTCGGAGAGGGCGTAGGCCGCTCTCCAGCGAACCTCGGCGCTCGGATCTGAGATCAGGGTGGAGGTCAGAGCATCGGTGCGGGTTTTGAGCACCTCCGGCGGCAACGCTTTTGAGAGATTCTCGCGCCAGGTTCCCAGGCGGAAGAGCGCCAGGCAGGCTTCGGCGCGAACGAGGGACGAGCTGTCGTTGTTCAGCACTTCCACGATCGCTGAGGTCTGTGTGGGATCCTTCAGCTTTCCCAGGGCTTCGATCGCTGCGGCACGGATGCCCTCGTTTTCATGACCCTTGAGTACGCGCAGCAGCGGGATCGCTTTCTGGTTCTCGATCTGACCCAAGGCGAAGATGAGCATCTCCATAACCCGAGGGTCCCGTTCCACTTCCAGTCGGTTTGCGATGAGCGGGAATGCGTCGGGTTTGTCCAGGCGGGCCAGGGCGAGCGCCGCGCGGTGGCGCACGAGTGCCGACTCATGGATCAGAAAGGGCCTGATCGCCGTAGCCTCGCAACGGCGGTCTTCCAGGAAGGCGATCTTGTTGAGGACCGGGGCGTCTGAGAGACCGAAGACCGTCACACAGCCACTGAGCAGTAGGGGAAGTAAAAACAGGAGCTTGCGGTTTTCCATGCTTCACCATCTCGCGAGCGACTGACTCCGTCCTTGCCGGGCATAACCGATGCTGTCGATTCCCAACGGGACGCTCGAATGCCGCCCATCCTATCAAAAACGAAGAGGACCGAAAACGCCGAGATTCCGAGGCCGAGGCAGGTTAGGAGCTTTTGCGGCCCTCGAGGTGCCTGACCACCTCCGCGCAGAGAGCTTCGATCGATCGCCGCTGCACGCGGATGATGAACCGATCGCCTTTCCGACTGAGATACCCGCTCGACAGGGAATGGCCAAGGATCGTGCTGCCCCAGATGATCGCCAGGTCGCACCAGCGCAGATCGGCTTGAACCCGCTGTCGCTGGCGTTCGAGATCTCCGGCGACGAGCCGGAATTCGAGTCCTGGCGGGGCGTTCTGGTCGATTTCGGTGTGGCTCGCGGGCATGCCTCCTACGACCAGGATTCGGCGCATTCCCGCCTCTCGACAGGCTTCGGCCGCCTCTTCGAGGGATCGCCGCGTCGCCGATCCGCGGCAAAGATGACAGAGAGAAGCCTGGTTGACGAGGAAGAGAAGTTCAGGCGAGTGACGCTTGCTGGAAGTTTTGCGACAGAAAGGATGGTCACAGACGAAGACCGCCCTTGTCTCGATCTCTGTCTGCAGCTTGGCCTGCTGCGCTTCGGAGAGATCGGGTTGGTTGACCAGGCGGGCCGCATCCCCGGGCAGCAGCTTGCGCAGCCTCTTGAGCGTCGATTTTCCACGTAAGCCGAAGTTTTCGAGAAACCGCTTGGTGGAGAGCCGTTCGGAACTCGGTTTCCTGGCCTTCTGACCGGGCAGGGACCGGACGAGCGAGCGCTCCAGGTCCTCGAGCTCCTCGAGCGTTTCAGGCAGCTCGATGTCAGTCTCCAGACTCCACGGTTCGAGGGCGTCCTCGATCCGGCGATCCATGTCGAGGTCGGATTCCTTTTTATGACGGCCTTCGCCTGGAGAACTCCGGGGAGCGGAATAGATGCGCCGGATCTGCTGCTCGTGAGCCGGCGTGAGCTCGTCTTCAGGGTTCGAGTAGGGCAGGTGGGCTCGGTGGATCCAGTCGAGGAGGCTCTCGTAAGAAATGCCGAGCTCTTTGGCCAGGTTGAGAATGCGCATCGTCGGTTCCTCGCTCTAGAATGTATCCCTGCCCCGGGGACTTCGGCAATCTCCTTCGACACCCCAAAAAAAACAAAGCCTTACCCTCGAAGGCAAGGCTGAAATGAGGATTGGAGATCCCGATTGTTGTTTGTCGTCATAACCGTCACCGACCGGGGCTGCCCCGATCAGGATGGTGCAGAAGGTCTTACGGCGATGATTCCCTATCTAACAACAGAGATCGATCAGGTCGAAATGAATTCGTTCGCTCTGATCGCGGGTTTAGAGCTTCTGAGATACTTGTCCGTCGAGTCGTAGAGAGGGTCCAGGCTGACTCGAGGAGGAGTTTTCTTTTTCTCGGTGTTGCGGTCATTTTCCATAAAATAGAAGCTCGCTTTTCTCATCGCATTGTTTTGAGCATAGGAAAACATATCATTCACCCCACTTTCCTGCCGGCCCGGGTGGGGGGACACTGTTGATGGATCAACAATGTAGAGCATTCACCCGGTAAGCCAAGATGAAACTATAATGGTTTTTCCTTAAAATGCCAGTAAAAAATACCAAGTTTTACTCAGAACAAGGCCCGGGAGAGCGGAGATCGAGCCTTTCTCCTTGTTTTGAAGGGGCTTTAGGTATTTGCCCTAATTGGGTGGGGTCGGTTCGGATTGTGCGCCGTTGGCGTGCTTTTTTTTCAACTTGACGAGGATCTCGACGAACGAGTTGGTGTCGATTTCGGTGCACGTGCAGGGCCCCTTCGGTCTGGAATTGGGCAGACCGATGACCGGGATCCGTCCCTTCACGTCGCACATACCTGCGATCAGGTCCCGTTCGCAGGCGACAGCCAGGACCACGTGCGGTTTTGCGAGCAAGATCTGCTTGCGTGCGTCCTCTCCGCCGGCACAGGTGGCATGGGGCAGGCCGACCGTCTCGGCGAAGTGGACGATCTCCTTGCGGATCTCTTTTGTGAGGCAGCGGGGCAGGAGCAGCAGCACCCGTTCGTCACCGGTGAAACGTGTCGTACCCAGGATCAAGGCGTTATTCAGCTTGAGCAGCGAGTTGGACACCCTGTCCGATGAGAGTCCGAAGCGTTTGCCCAGTCGCTGGAGCAGGCTGACCGCGCCGAGCAAAATCTTGTTCGGATGGGTGACGATCAGGAGATTGCGCCCGGTGGCGAGGGTGAGGATTAGCGAGGCTCCGATGGCCAGAATGAAGAGCGAAGCTCCCACCACCATGGCCCCGAAAAACCAGGGAGCGAGCGCGTGAAACTGTTGCAGTCGCGGTGTCACCAGATACCAGAGCAGGAAGAGGAAACCAACCAGAGACAGGGCCAAAACGCCGGCGAGCACGAGCGAGACCGTGATGGCCGTGTCCGCTGATGCCAGGTCCTTGTCCTGACGTCCATCCCAATCGAGCCACTTGTCACCGAGAAGACGCCTGTCGGATCGTTTTTTCGAAGACGTTTGAGGCGGCATTGAATCCCCGAGCGCTTGTTACGAACCGCCACAGTTCTTACAGGAATGGGCGGTACAAGAGGAACACTGGGTTCCTCCCTGAGACGGCGTAAAGCTGTCACCGCTCTTCATTCCGAAAAGTGAGAATTTTTTTTCCACGTTTTGTCGGCCGCAGGTGGGGCAGGAGATGCTCTGCGACTGCGAACGCACGAACTCTTCGAACTCGTGGCCGCAATCGTTGCAGTCGTACTCGTAGATCGGCATCGAATGCACCTCGCGATACCAGGAAACGGCGTCGACGGGCAGGCCCTCCCGCCAGAGGCGTAATCCCGCCTCCTGCGCAGTCACATCATAGCCCGAACCCCTTCGAAAACAAGCCGGTAGTTTCCCACGCTCCAGCCCGCGGTCCTGCCGAAGCCCCCGGCTCGGGGGTGACCAGGGAAACCTCTCGAAAAAGGCAGTGCCGTCGCCGTTCGCTCGCGCCTTCCGGTAGCTCTCAAAGGCCCGCGTGCTATCGATACGCCACGACACGTGATAGTATCTCCAGGAGACGATCGGGTTGCGCACTGGTGGAGTCCTTTTGCGATGATCAAATACATTCCTGTTCTGCTTTTTTTTCTCCTCCCGTTCGAGCATGCCGATCGCGACAGGTCGGTCACTTTTCTGGTTGTCGCTGATACCCACTACGGACTGGACCAGTGGGCAGACAACGAGGCTCTGAACAAGGCTGCCATCGACCGCATGAACGCCATCCCCGGAACTTCCTATCCTCCCGATGCCGGCGGAGGTTACGTGGATCTCCCCAGGGGAGTGCTCGTTGCCGGAGACCTTACCGATACCGGAGAGAAGTCCAACTGGTACGGCTACTGGTTCTTCGGACACAGAGACGGATTCATCAACGATTACGCCCTCGATGGTCAGGGCCGGATCGACTACCAGGTGTACGAAGGCTACGGCAACCACGACATCCACAGCCCGGCGACGGGGGAGGTCCTGTCCGGCATCAAAGAGCGGAACACCCAGCGCCGGGATCTGACCGGTCTCTCGGTGAATGGGCTCCATTACTCGTGGGACTGGAATCAGGTGCACTTCGTCAACCTGAACATCTACCCGGGGGGGCCGGGTGATGCCGAGGACAGCCTGACCTTCTTAATCCAGGATCTGGCGTCCCATGTCGGCACGAGTCAGCGACCGGTGGTGATCTACCACCACTATGGTTTGGATCCCTCCGGCCAGAGCTGGTGGACCCAGGCGGAGCGGCAGGCCTATTACGCTGTGATCGAGGACTACAACGTGCTCGGTATTTTCAACGGCCACAATCACAACACATCCCATCGAATCTGGAAGGGAATCGACACATACAACGTGGGCCGAGCCAAGGACCAGACCTTCCTGGTCGTGAATATCACGGCGAACAAGATGGTGGTGGTCGAGCGTGATCACGACGACTGGGGCAAGGTCTGGGTCAAGAAGTGGAAGAAAAAAGCGGTTCCCCTGCCGGCTCGGTGAGTGCGTGAGAGCGAGTTCGGAAAAAGTTTATCGAATACAACCGTGGTGTGCCAATTCACACCGTCATAATACTCGACCAAGAATTCTTCACCGATTTTGTCCATGCTCACGGCTTTGAACCTGAAATCGAACTTGATCTGAGTGTAACCGGGCGAATGCACGTCGATTCCGTCTGTAAGGTAGAACGATGAGGCGACACCGCTATTCTGGATATTTGCGGCGTTGTTTCCCTGATAGGCGTGATCGGCGCCGGTGTAGAACTTGCAGTCGCCACCACCATCTGTATACTCGTGCCACATCACCTTTCTTCTACGATGATCGTTGCCAAAAGAGACCCCACCACGTCGACTCGATGTGTTTAGATTGATGGTTATTGCGCTTCGAGGGTATGGTTGGGCCGCGAAATGCGTGTGTCAAGAAAGGATGGTCATTTTCGATCGGGGGTTGAAGGGTCGCCGATCGCCTTCAGGTTCCGCATCGTCAGGGTGTGCAGCTTCTCCTGCAGCTTTCGGTGCGCCGGCTCGTCGTTCAAGTTCTTCTTCTGATAAGGATCTTTTTTGTTGTCGTAGAGGACATATCCCTGATCCCGTTTCGCATACCAGGCGTACGTGTAGCGGTCGGTGCGGACACCTCGCCAGGCTTCGTCCATTTCCGGGGAGCCGATGGTCAGATGGACGTCGTCTCGTCGGGGACCCGCCTTGCCGAGAAAAAGGTGCGAGAAGTCACAACCGTCCTTATCCTCAGGAATCTCGACACCGCACAACCCGCAGAGCGTAGGGTAGATGTCGATCGAAGCGAAGAGTGCGTCCTCCTCGCGTCCGCGGGGAATCATGCCGGGCCAGGCCGCGACCATGGGTACAGCGATTGATTCCTCCCAGGGCTTGCTCTTGAAGCGCTCCCCCTGCGAGCGGTGCATATCGCCGTGATCGGCCGTGAAGACAACGAGAGTCTCTTCGGTCAATCCTTGTTCTTTCAGATGGGCCACGAGGCGGCCGATGTTGTGATCCAGGTTCGTGGCGTGAGCGTAGTAGCCGGCCAGCGCCTTGCGCTCGCTCTTCTTCATCTTGGAAACGTTGGGCCGCAGCTTGAGCGTGTCGGGATTGTACATTTCCATGTATTGATCGGGCGCCTTGTAGGGTTGATGCGGTCCGCCGAAGGCGAGCATCAGGAACCAGGGCGCGTCGTCGCCGGAACGCTCAGTGATGAAATTGATGGCAAGATCGGTCTGATGGTCGGGCTCGAACACACCTTCCGGAACCTCGACCTTCGTATCCGCATCCCTGAAGTAGACTCCCTCGAAATAGTTATGGCCCCGGTTGAAGCCGGCCCAGTACCGCCACCCCTGCCGGTGGCGCACGGAACCCGGCTTGGCGGCGCCGTCGAGGTGCCATTTGCCGATGTAGCCGGTCCGATACCCGGCTTGTCCGAACGATTCGGCGATGCACAGCTCGTCGGGCGGCAGCAGAATATTGTTCTTCCACACTCCGGTCCGGGCCGTGTAGCGTCCGCTCATGAGCATCGACCGGAAAGGGGTGCAGAGCGGAGAGTTGGAGTAGCAGTGCGTGAAACGCACCCCTCTGCGCGCCAGCTCATCGATGTGTGGTGTTTTAATGTTGGGATCGCCTGCGCAATGAAGCGCCTGGGCGCGCCACTGATCGGCTAGCACGAACAGGACGTTGGGCCTGGATGAATCGGAACGCGCGGCCTCGACCTCTCGACCGAGAGCCCCTGGCCACATCACCAGGCCCGCGGCAGCACCGGTCGCCTTCAGGAACTGCCTGCGCGTGGCTTGTTTCATGAGTCCCTCTCGACAAAACCGCCTATCGGGATTCCCCGTGCTGTGCATTGCGGTCACCCACGATGCGATTCGATTTCGGATCGGCCTTATGATACCACACTCCCGTTGACCGCAGCGAATGGACTCTCCTCTGCTGGCTGTGGATGACACCGATGGCCCCGGCGAGTGGAGGCCGCTATAATCGGACCGCTGACGACTCTGGAATCTCTTTTTCCCAATCGAGGAACGCAGGTCATGCGCAAGAAGACACGGCGGGTTCGCATCGGCGAGCGGTTCATCGGCGGCGACGAGCCGGTGATAGTGCAGTCGATGACGTCGACCACAACCTCTGATCTGCCCGCCACTCTGAAACAGGCAGAGCAGCTCGTGGAGGCCGGCTGCGAGATGGTGCGCGTCGCCGTGCCCGACCGCGAAGCGCTCGATTCTCTCGAACCGCTGAAAGCGGCCCTGTCGGTGCCGCTCGTGGCGGACATTCACTTCGACTACCGTCTGGCCCTCGCGGCGCTGGAGCGGGGCGTTGACAAGGTCAGGATCAATCCTGGCAACATCGGCGACAGCGCCCGCACGGCGGCGGTGCTGCACGCCGCTGCCGATTTGCGCGCCGCGGTGAGGATCGGCGTGAACGCCGGCTCTCTGGAGAAGGCGTTGCTGGAGAAGTTCGGCCACCCCTGCCCCGAGGCGCTGGCCGAGAGCGCTCTGGCGCAGATCGCCTTCGCCCGCGGCGAGGGGGTGGAGCAGTTGGTCGTTTCGATCAAATCTTCCCGCGTGCGCGACACCATCGATGCCTGCCGGATCCTCGCCGCGGCATCGGACACGCCGCAGCACATCGGCATTACCGAAGCTGGGACAGCCAGCTACGGGAGCATCAAGTCGGCTGTCGGAATCGGATACCTGCTCCTCGAGGGTATCGGTGACACCATCCGCGTCTCTCTCAGCGGCGACCCGGTGTCCGAAATCCAGGTGGCTTACGATATCTTGAAAGCCACCGGGGTGCGCATCGTGACGCCCGAGATCATCGCCTGTCCCAACTGCGGGCGCATGCACACCGACATGTTCCACGTTGCCACGGAGATAGAGAAGCGGCTCGCCCACCGCAAGCTCCCCATCAGGGTCGCGGTCATGGGCTGCGTGGTGAACGGACCGGGTGAGGCCAGGGAAGCCGACATCGGCATCGCCGGCGGCAAGGGCTTCGGCCTGCTCTTCAGAAAGGGTGTGCATCTGCGCCGGGTGCCGGAGGAGCAGATGGTCGAGGCGCTGATGGCCGAGGTCGAGGAGTTGGCCCGGGATTTCGAGGGATAGGGAGCAGGCTGTTTCGCGATTCTGTCGCTGCCGATACGAGAAGGGATACGTGTTCAACTTTGGATCTTTCACCACAAAGACCACGAAGAAGCTCGAAGGGATCAAAACCGGGAAAGCTTTGTTTGGATTAATCCCACCCTTTTAGCTTACTTTATGTTCTTCGTCGTTCGTTGGTTTTTTGATGATTGGTCGTGTGAGTTGCCTGAATAAACTGGTTTACGCGGCAGGCGGAATCGAGCCGAATCGCTCTGGATCGCGAGGATCTATCATGCCCATCTACGAGTTCTATTGTCCCGACTGTCACCGCATCTTCAATTTTTTTTCGCGCGGTGTGAATGTCGAAAAGCGCCCCGACTGTCCTCGATGCAAGCGTCCCGAACTGGAGCGTCGCGTGTCGCTCTTTGCCGTTTCCAAGGGGCTCGCGGAGCCGCAGGATGATCCCCTCGATGCACTCGACAACGTCGATGAACAGCGTCTCGAGCAGGCCATGGCCGGCTTGGCCGAGGAAGCCGAAGGTCTTGACGATGACGATCCGCGCCAGATGGGGCGTTTGATGCGGCGCCTCGTCGATGCCGCCGGGCTTCAGCTCAAACCGGAACTGGTCGAGGCTATCCGCCGTATCGAAGCCGGCGAAGATCCGGAATCGGTCGAGGAGCAGATGGGAGGCCTCTTCGATGGTGAGGACCCCTTGCTGTCCGACGACGCCAAGTCGCATCTCGCGGGCCTGCGCCGAAGGGTTCTGCCGCCTTCCGTGGACGAGACCCTCTACGATCTCTGACCGGCGCCCGGGTCGCCTGGCGTCAACAACGAACTCTGGCCTCTCGATCGCCGTGCGAGGCGCGGAGAGGAGAGCGAACGGCACCGCAGCCATGAAAGGGCTCGACGACACCATGGACCTCGAAACTATCGCTTCCCGCCTGCGGCACCTCTGGGATCGCAGCGGTCTGGAGGAAGCCGAACGAGAGCCGCTCCTGCGCTTGATGAGCCTCTTCGCGGGGCTTCCACCCGTCCCCGATCCCGATCGCACATTTCCCGAACAGTCGCGGCTGCGTTCCGCGCTCCGCGAGCGCCTCCTCGGCGAAGACTGGGACGCCCTGGAAGAAACCTTCCTCGAGCTCTACTGTCACCTCCACATGTACGACGCACCCTATTCCCGGGTGGAACGGCAGCGGATGAACGAAACCGGGGGATACTGGTGCCATGCCGGCGGCGTGAGCCCGCTGCTCAAGGCCGGGCCGTGGATCGGCGCGGACACGGTGTCGGCCGATTTCGGCGCTGGCAACGGACTCCAGGGGCTGCTCTTCCAGAAGCTCTATCCCCACCGCCGCACGGTGCTCATCGAGCTCAGCGGGCGGATGGTCGCCATCGGCCGGCGCCTCCAGGAGTGGCTGGGCATCGAAGAAGACCGCGTGGAATGGCAAATCGGCGATGTCTGCCGGCTCGAACCGCCTGATCGGCTTGATTTCGTCTATCTCTACCGTCCGGTGAAGCCGTTCGGCGAAGGGCTCCGCTTCTACCAGAAGCTGGCAGCCTCGCTGGAGCGATCGCCGAAAGGGGTCGTTATCTTCAGCATCGCCGACTGTTTACGCGCGTATCTGCCGGCTCACTTCCAGGTTTTCTACACCGATGGCCACCTTACCTGTTATCGGCGAACCTGAGGCTTTGGGACGATCGGATCCGAGTCACGGCCACGTCGGCGCTGCGGCTGCTTTGCTTCCCAAGATCGAAGACCTGGTGAACTTTAAAATGTCTCAAAAAGATCACCTATCAACCTTCAGTAATGCTTGCATTCACTCGATACCGAGAGTTAGAATCGCCCTTTCTGTATACAGTGCCTGTTTTCGAAGAGTTGGCAAGCGATGGGCTCCCAACCAGCTAGGTACTCTGACAGTCCGTTGAAAAAAAAGATACTGTAGCCAGTCCAAACCTTCTTTTTCCTATCGAGCCGCGAATTCGCGAAGGAATCGGTGGATTCATAGAGGAATCTGCAAAGCCGCGATACGGGAAGATACGAGGATGCCGGGTTAGTACGGCGTCTTCTTCGGACCGGTCGAAGTCGTTCAGACTCATTCGAGGGGCTGCGAAACATCTGAGTCGGTCAGGCCGGCAAACAGGGTAGTTTATCAAGGAGAAACGCATGGCTCGCAATATGGTAATGATCGACGGCAACTCGGCTGTGGCGTACATAGCTCACGCCACCAACGATGTTTGCGCGATTTACCCGATCACACCCTCCTCGGTAATGGGGGAGGTGGCTGATGAGAGGTCGGCCAAGGGGATCCAGAACATCTGGGGCACCGTGCCGACCGTGTCGGAGCTCCAGTCCGAAGGCGGTGCCTCGGGCGCCGTACATGGCGCGCTGACCACCGGCGCCCTGACCACGACGTTCACCGCGTCCCAGGGGCTTTTGTTGATGATCCCCAACATGTTCAAGATCGCCGGTGAGCTCTCCCCTACCGTGTTCCATGTCTCGGCACGCTCTGTGGCTTGCCAGGCTCTGTCGATCTTCGGCGATCACTCCGACGTGATGGCGGTGCGGTCGACGGGATTCGGCCTGCTCGCCTCGGGCAGCATCCAGGAGATCATGGATCTGAGCCTCGTGTCCCAGGCGGCGTCGCTCGAATCGCGGGTTCCCATGGTGCACTTCTTCGACGGTTTCCGTTCCTCTCATGAGGTTCAGAAGATCGAAGAGCTCACTTTCGACGACATGCGCGCCATGATCGACGACAGTATGGTACGGGCTCATCGGGAGCGCGGTCTGAATCCCGACCACCCCGTCCTGCGCGGAAGCGCCCAGAACCCCGACGTGTACTTCCAGGGGCGTGAAACTGTCAATCCCTTCTATCTGGAAGCCCCCGGAATCGTTCAAAAATGCATGGACCGGTTTGCCGACCTCACCGGGCGCAGCTACCATCTCTTCGACTATGTGGGCGCCCCCGATGCGGAGCACGTAGCCATCATCATGGGATCGGCGGCCGAGACGATGCACGAGACCGTCGAAAACCTCATGGCCCGTGGCGAAAAGGTGGGTCTCGTCAAGGTGCGGCTCTACCGGCCTTTCGACGTCGAAGCTTTCGTCAAGGCTCTACCCGCCACGGTTCGTTCCATCGTGGTTCTCGACCGCACCAAGGAGCCCGGCGGCATCGGCGAGCCGCTCTACGTCGATGTGCGCACGGCGATCGGCGAGGCCATGTCCGAGGGGATCGGATCCTTCGATCGCTATCCGGTCACCGTCGGCGGGCGTTACGGCCTGGGGTCCAAGGAGTTCACTCCGGCCATGGCCAAGGCCTGCTTCGACAACCTGAAGGCCGCCAAGCCGAACAACCACTTTACCGTCGGCATCGTCGACGATATTACTTCCACCTCCCTCGACGTGGATGAGAGCTACGAGAACGACCAGGCCGGTGTCTACTGCGCCAAGTTCTTCGGCCTCGGCGCCGACGGGACGGTCGGTGCGAACAAGAACAGCATCAAGATCATCGGCGACAACACCGACAACAACGCGCAAGGGTATTTCGTCTACGACTCGAAGAAGGCCGGGGCCATCACCGTGAGCCATCTGCGTTTCGGAAAGAATCCCATCCGTTCGCCGTACCTGATCACCTCGGCCAACTTCGTGGCGGTGCACAACTTCTCGTTCCTCGAGCGTTACGAGGTCCTGGAAGGGATCGTGGAAGGCGGAACCTTCCTGTTGAACAGCCCCTACAAGCCTTCCGAGGTGTGGGACAAGATACCCCGCGTCATCCAGCAGCAGATCATCGACAAGAAGCTCAATTTCTACGCCATCGATGCCATCAGCATCGCCAAGGATCTCGGGCTAGGACAGCGGATCAACGTGATCATGCAGACCTGTTTCTTCGAGATCTCCCAGATCCTGACCCGTGAGCAGTTTGTCGTCGCCATTACTGATGCCATCAAGAAGACCTACGGAGCCAAGGGCGAGATGGTGGTCGACATGAACGTCAAGGCGATCCAGGCAGCGCTCGGCCACATGCAGAAAATAGACTATCCGGCGACGGCCACGAGCACGATCGAGATCCCCGATATCGTGCCGGCCGATGCCCCCGAATACGTGCGCGACGTGGCCGGTGTGATCATGAGAAACAAGGGTGACGTCATTCCGGTGAGCGCTATGCCGATCGACGGCACCTTCCCCACGGCCACCACGCAGTACGAGAAGCGCAACATTGCCGTCGACATCCCCGAATGGGATGCCAAATCCTGCATCCAGTGCGCGCTCTGCTCCTACGTTTGCCCCCACGCCGCGATCCGCATCAAGGTCTACGAACCGAGCCTGACCGAGAATGCGCCGGCGGCTTTCAAGAGCGTCAAGGCCAGGCAAGTCAAGGACAAGGAACTGGCCTGCACAGTTCAGGTGGCGCCGGAAGACTGCACCGGTTGCGGTGCCTGCGTTCACACCTGCCCGGGCTCGCGCAAGGATGCCGAGGGCAAAAAGACCGGCGATGCCACGCTGAAGATGGCCTTCCAGGCTGATCTTCGCGAGCAGGAGCGGGAGAACTACAAGTTCTTCCTGAGCCTGCCCGAAACCGATCAGGCGCTCTTCAATCCCAAGACGGTCAAGGGCAGCCAGGTCAAGCGCCCCCTCTTCGAGTACTCCGGAGCGTGCGCAGGCTGCGGCGAGACGCCCTATGTCAAGCTGCTCACACAGCTCTTCGGCGATCGCCTGATGATCGGCAACGCCACCGGATGCTCCTCGATCTACGGCGGCAACCTGCCCACCACTCCGTTCGCCGTGCGTGACGACGGACGCGGCCCGACATGGTCCAACTCGCTCTTCGAGGACAACGCAGAGTTCGCCTTCGGCATGCGCCTGGCGGTTGATCGATTCAAGGATGCCGCCGGCGAGCTGATCGAAAAGCTGATCGAAACCAACGTGTCGTTCAAGGCCGAGCTGGTGGCCGTGCGCGACGCCACCCAGAACACCCAGGAAGAGATCGAAGAACAGCGCGGGCGCGTGAGCGGTCTCAAGGAGCAGCTTGCGAAAGAGGAGTGCTGGGAAGCAAAACGGCTCCTCGAGCTGTGCGACTACCTGGTGGCCCGCTCGATCTGGGCTCTCGGCGGCGATGGCTGGGCCTACGACATCGGTTACGGCGGTCTGGACCACGTGATGGCCTCGGGCAAGAACGTGAACGTTCTCGTGCTGGACACCGAGGTCTATTCCAACACCGGCGGTCAGATGTCCAAGGCGACGCCGCTGGCCTCGACAGCCAAGTTCGCCATGGCCGGCAAGCCGATGCCCAAGAAGGATCTGGCCATGATGATGATGACCTACGGCAACGTTTTCGTGGCCAAGGTGGCCTTCGGTGCCAACCCGGCGCAGACCGTGAAGGCCTTCATCGAGGCCGAGAATCACGACGGCCCGTCGATCATCATCGCTTACAGCCACTGCATCGCCCACGGCATCAACATGACCACCGGCGTGGATCAGCAGAAGAAGGCCGTCAAGTGCGGTCACTGGGTGCTCTGCCGCTACGATCCGAGCAGGATCGAAAACGGCGAGAATCCCCTGATTCTCGACAGCAAGGATCCTACAGGCACCTTCGCCGACTACGCCTACTCCGAAACGCGCTACCGCACGCTCAAGGGTCTCAACGCCGAGCATGCCGCGCATCTGATGCAAGAGGCCGAGGCGGCGACCAAGTTCCGCGCCAACCTCTACAAGCAGATGGCCCAGATGGATTATGGGAAGAATGCGGAGCAGGATGAGAAGAAGTAATCTGCTCGGGTAGGCCGGCTGCCGACTGATACCCCTGTTCGATAGACGCGAAACGTTCCGTGGGACACTGCTTCTCGAGCAGTGTCCCACTTTTGTAATCGTCAGGTGTCGAGGACAGGAGAGACGCGGAGTGATCAGCACCCCCCGCCTTCCTCGTCTCCATCGTTCCCTCACCAGCATCCGGAAACCGCCGCCGCAGCGGGAACGAGCAGCATCAACAGACCGAGGGCCATCCACCGGCGCTGGAGGCTGCCGTTGAATGATTGTGTAGAAACATCTCCCGTTTTATTGATTCTCCCTTTTGCGGGGTATGTAGTCGCTTTCCGGTGAATGACCTCAGGTCGTTGTGTTCGTACAACGTCTTTGTGTCACGAGCTTGGCTTCTCAGCCGCTTGCCACCGGCAGCATTCAGGTCATGCCGATCACGGAGCGATGATATTCGATCCCTCCTCGCGACACCGGTCTTGTTGTTTCAAGAGTGCGATCCCCTCATCGACGGCGGCGCGCACGTTTGTTCCAAGCCGCCGAATGCCGAATATGTTGGCCGTCTCGCGGGCGAGATCTTCGACGTCCATGCTGATATGCTGTTCGAGAACATGCGCCGCGGCGTTGGCGAATTCGTCAGCGGAGATTTCCTGCGCTTTACGTGGCTTCGGTTCCTGAGCGTCTGGAACTCGGAAGCCTTCGTAGGTGCTTTCGGCGAGCTCTTTCGTCCAAATGAAATCTCGCTGACCGATCCGCCGTACGACCAAGCCGCTCCGGTCGATGGCCTGGCGGACGACATCGCGAACACGGCTTCCAGTGCGCTGCAACCCCCAACATGCGGCGACCGTGTAATACAACGATTCGAAGAGGATCGGTGCTTCCAGGCGTGCGATGTTGTTGACCAGATCGAGAACATGCTGAGCATTCGAGGGATCGTGAAGCTCTCCATCTAACTTTCGCACTCCAGGATCGAACCGTTTGTAAATCGATCGGCCGAGATGTTCATCGTGCGGCAGTGAAGGCTCGAGCGGATCTCGTTCAATTGCCGTTCCTCGTTCAATCGTAGCGGTGTTGCTTGCAACCGGCACAACTCCCGCAGGCGGACTGTCTGACTCCGTTGGATTCGTTGTTTCCTGCTCGTTTGCGATGGTCACCGGTGGATCGAGATCTTCTTCTCCTTGATTTTCGGCTTTCTGGTGCGTCCTCTTCATTGAAGTCATCGTCCTCTTGCTGCCGCTGGAAAAAGCTTGTCGGAGGAAGCTGACGCGAATCTCCCACGACAACGAGGAGCTGATGCCCTCTCGCGATCGCGCCGATAGCTTCGTAGGTCGGCATCTGCGAAGCTTCATCGAACACGACCAGGTCGAAGCCTGGAAAATCCGCTCCAATGAACTGGGCCACCGATAACGGGCTCATCAGGACGCAAGGTTTGTAACGGGCCAGAGCATTGGGACAATCTCTGAAAATCCGCCGGATCGTTTTGCGGCCACCCTGTGCAAAACGTTGCAGCTTTCCCGCTTCGGAACTGGCCGGTGAGCGTTGACCGGAAACTACAGCACGAGGCAGCTTCGTCGCGATTCGTGCGAACGATTCCTGACGAATCAGTTCCGAGACACGTTGTTCAAAGTCGTTGAACTCGTCGATCTTGAGATGGTGCCGTTCACCGATGAATCCAGCGAGGGAGGGGATCGATTTGAGAACGGTTCTGGCCCACCAGTCGGCAAACGAATGGACGAACAGGGTTGTTAGATCGTTCTCAGAGACTTCTCCACCTTCCAGAGCGCCGACCAAGCCCGATAGACGGCGATCGATAGCCACACCGCGAGTTTGTTGATAGTGAGCCCACTCACGCAGACGGGACATGTTCTCCGCGAGTTCTTGCAGATATGTGTGGGTGTTGGTGAAAAAGCGCTGATCCCTATCGCGGTCCCAAGCCAGTGCCACGTCGAGCCGCAACAGACCGTCGAGACGTCCACGAACCGCATCGAATTTTTCTAGTGCGTCTCTGAAATCATCGATGCCTTTCGTACGTTTCGAATCGTTTTTTTCACAGCCGCCGCCAAGCGCCACCTTCTGTAGAACCAAGTGCTCTTGCAGGTATTCAATTTTTCGAGAAGCAGGCTGAGATCGAGGGAGAACAGTCCGTCGGTATAGGTTTTTTTCAGCGCAAATCGTTTTGCCTCGCAGTCGCGTCCCAGTGCAATCCATTTTTTCAACTCACCCCTCGTGTGAGGCCAGTCGGGTTCGCGGAGGATCGCATCGGAGACTTCGGGGGTTTGTTGGAGCAGCAAGGTCAACTCGCTGGCTGTATTCAGGTCGGATCGTGACGCGTCATCAACGATTAATCCCAGGTTCGGCAGGAGGTTGGTCGCCTGGCGCCGCAAACGTGCCAACGCTTTTTCGACGTTGTTGATGGCTTTTTTAGCGTCGTCTTCGAGGCCATAGGTCCAGTCGGCAATCCGGATGGCTTTCAGCGGGTGAAGGCAAGGATCGCCGGACAGGCGTGCGGCTTCCGACAACTCACGAACAGCAGCCTGCATCTTTTCATAATCCGCGCTCTTGCGACCGGAAGGCTCGCCGAGATCCAAAGCGACTTTTCTCTGGCCTTCGTGACCAATGAGCCGCGAGATGATCCAGTAGGCGTTTTTGCCGAACTCACGGGGGTGATGCAGATCCTGCGCATAAGCGTTGAGCTCCCTTCGCAACGCTGCGAGGCGATCGGTTTCGCGGCTCCAATCTTGGCAGCTCATCGTGCTCGACAGATTGAGAACCGATCGAATTTGTGTGCGGAACGATTCCTTGGTCGCCTTGTTGGAATGCAGCTCGAGACAAAAGGGACCCAATCCTATCTTCGTCAGTCGATCGTGGACCACATCGAGCGCCGCGCGTTTCTGAGCGACGAAAAGCACCCGCTTCCCGATCGTCAGGCTTTGGGCGATCAGATTCGCAATCGTTTGGGATTTCCCCGTTCCCGGCGGCCCTTGGAGCACGAAGGTGCGCCCTTCCATTGCCGCGAACACAGCTCGTAGCTGCGTCGAGTCGGCTGGTAGAGGGCAGTAGGTTTCGGAGGGTGGATACTGGTCGTCGAGCGTATTGATGTTCGGAAAGGATGCTTCAGGCTCGAACTGGTCGTGATAGTTTTCGACGAGATGGCGAACGATCGGGTTCGCTTTGAGCGTATCGGCGTTCGCTTCCAGATCGAGCCACATGAGGAATCGGGAGAAGGTCAGGATCGAGAGACAAGCCTGCTCAACGACTTTCCACCGGGGCTGGCGTTTGATTGTTTTTCGAATTTGGTGCAGGATTTTTGGAAGATCGAGTCCTGATTCGTCCTCCGGCAGCGGATCGAGGCCGGCGATTTCAATTCCGAAATCGGACTTGAGTTTCTGGAGCAGCGTGATGTTGATACGTGCCTCTTCATCGATCTGCCGGATGCGGAAGCCTTCTCGCACCGACTTGCGCTCGATGCTCATCGGAACCAGCAGGATCGGCGCACGACGTTCGATGTCGCTCGACTCGGTCTCGGTCCACACCAGGAAACCGAGGCAGAGGAACAGCGAGTTCGCACCGTCCTCTTCCAACCCGAGACGGCGGCACGTTCGATGTGAATGAGCCTTACTGCCACCTCGTGCTCCGTCAAGGAAGCGTGCAGGCGCTCTTGTCCCATCTCCTCGAGCAGGTATTCACCGAGCGCTTCTGTGCCTCTCTGTTCGAGGTGTAGAGCTTGATCGCGTGGATCGCTCGCACCCCATGCCTCTGGTTTCGGGCGCACCCGAAAGGCGTTGCCAGCGGCCAAGGCGTTTTCAACGGTGGCAATGTCGGGACACAGGAGCGGAATCGTTTTTTTCGATTCTTTGAAGTTGAGCAGACGGTTCCTGAGGCTCAAGTCCAAGAGGCTCAGTTTCCAGCGTTCCAACCGATCTGCACCGGTTTCTTGCGCCTTCTGGTTTTTCGCCGAGCCGGTTGAGATGGAGGGGGAATAGGTCTCCTGAGGATTGAGGTCTTCGACCGGAGTCTGTTCGAAGGGATCAGCGGGACAGAGGGTATCAGTGTGCTCTGTGTGGGTTGCTGACATCGGTAGCGGTCTGATTCCGATCGTGCGCGCCGCTCTTATATCGACGGCATGCAGAAAACGAGATTCCTTTTGAAGATGGAGGCGGGCCTGGTGTCGAGCTGTTTCGAATTGTGGCGGTGGATCCTTGGTAATGGCCGTTGATTCCACTACGAGAAACTCGCCAAGGCTGATCCGGTTCAGGAGGAGTGAGGCGTGTGGGGTGACCGGCTCATCGAAGGACTTGTCGACAATCCAGACACCGGGAAAGGCGTGTCCTTCGACAAAGATGACCACCGGACGTAATCCGGCTTGCTCGAAACAGGCGGCCAGCAGCGTTGTCGTGTCCATGCAGGTGCCAAGCCTGCGATCCAAAAGGTGCTCTGGAGTGCGGATTTTTTGACCTGTGTTCTCGAAGCTGGCAGGGGGTGAAACATACTTGATTTTCTCGCGTGTCGCCGCCCAGTAGATAGCGGCAGCCAGTGTGAACGCGCGGCCGGGATCGCTGTCCTGGTATCCCGAAATGGAGCCGTCCTGTGTTTTCTCTTGGAGAATCTCCGACGCCACCGCAAGAATTCGCTCGACAGCGGGATCATTGGGAAGCACGTGAGCTGCGATGATTTCCGAAAGAGTCGAGGTGCCGTGCCATTCATTGTACGCGAGTAGGGTGAGGGGAAAGGGCCTGCGCACAGGTGGCTCGTTGTCAGATTTCACCTCGATCCAGAAATGACCGTTCTCACGCTCCGTCTGCTTTCGGAGAGGCTCTCGCAAGAGCGTGAGAGCGAGTTCTTTAAATGTGTATTCGGATCCGGAGCCAAGCGTCTCCATACGAACCGTCTTCTCCGCCAAGACCGGCGGATCACTCCAGATTCGGACCTCAACATGATCGAGTGGCGCCGTGGTCTTGTTTTTTACGGTCAGGGATTTCAGCAGCGGAACTGCGTTTTGTTGCATCGCGAAATTCACGAAGGGAACGTATTCTAGGTGGATCGTGACCGGCCGGTCCCCCTGCGATTGCTCGAAGGAATCCCTCATCGTTACTCCGAAGCTCGATGAATTAACAAAATCTGAACCCAACTCGACTGATAATAGTTCATTCGACTGCCAACGTCGATGATCGACTTGCGTTCAGAATTCCAGGGATTCGATGCTGGGCAGATTGCCGGTGGTTCGGGTTGTAAGATACTTTGAAGAAGGTGTTACATGATGAAATAGAGCCGCCGGTTCGAAGGCGGAGAGCTAGGAGCGGTAGAGGGATTCTATTCCGAAGAGAACGTTCCACGCGTAGCGATCGACCGGATGAGCAGATGATCTGCGAGAAGCTTTGATATGCGTTAGTTTTTCTTCGGTTCCAGCGCGTTCCGCAGGCCCTTGCCCGCCTCGCGGCGGCAGCAGAGGACGAAATCGGTGACCGGTCCGCGGCGCAGGAGAGGCGCGTAGTCGATCGACCCGCCGCTCAGGTAGTCGACCTCGAGGCCGAGCGACTTGGAGATGGCGTGAGCTCCGGCGATGTCCCAGATATGCGTGCGCGGCGCTTCCAGGGCTCCGATGACGTTGGAGTAGATCGCCGGCGCGCAAAGGTGCAGGGCGGCGCTGCCGATGCTGCGGATCTTGCCCGGGTAGTCGCTCAGGTCGAGCCCCTTGTGGATTTTGGAGTAGGCCATCAGGTTGGTGCGTTTCGTCATCGCCGGAGGGTTTTTTCTCAGCCTGACGGAAACGCCGTTGCGCGTCACCGGCTGCCCGATATCGGCGAAGAGCAGGAGGTCCATCATCGGTGCGTAGATGATGCCCGCTACCGGCTGGAGGCTGCCGTTGATGCCGTGGAGCAGACCCACCGAGACGCACCAGCCGGCCATGCCCTGACTGAAGGAATCGGTGCCGTCGATCGGATCGAGGGCGAAGCTGTAGGGACAGGCGGGATCGAAGGGCAGCTCCGTTTCCTCGGAGACGATGTTGGCCGCGGGCCAGTTGCGCCGGATCTCGCCAACCAGCGCATCTTCGGTGGCGCGGTCCATCTTGGTGAGGACCGAGCCGTCCGCTTTCAGCTCGGCTTCCAGGGACCGTGGATCGCTCAGGGCTTCCCGGGCCGCATCTCCGGCCTGGATGACCGGCTCCAACAGGTTTTCGATCGATGCGATGTCCAACGTGGCTCCTACTTTCATTTCAAATCAATATCCGATTTCATCGGTGCAGAAAGACTGGGTCCGTTCTCTATTGTGATACCTCATGATCGTCTCAGCGCAAGGGGCGGCCGTGTTAGAAACTGATGAGCATGAGCCGGCTGCTCTAGTGGGCTGCCACTGCTCGCACGAGATAAGGACACTGCCGCCGCACAGCCACGAAGAGCGTTACTACTGCTAATGGGTGCGGCAAGGCAGTGTCCCACGCTGAGCGATGGGCCGGGAATGATCAGGACTCGGTAGTCTCGGATCCGGAATCTCCTCCGTCAGCCGGTGCCGCGGCCGCTGACCGGCGCGAGAGGAAGTAGAAGACGATCATACCCACCGTTCCGATGACTCCGAAGATACCCAGGTAATACCAGACCATCTCAGGATCGTAGGTGTTCCAGAGCACAACCGTGGCCTGCTGGTAGGCTGCCTCGATCGCAACCGGTGTTTCGCCGGTGACCGGAATGTCCAAAGCCTTGACGAGCTCGTCCATGACCTTTTCCTTGGGGATGGCGTCCACCGTTTCCCGGGCCATACCGAGCTTATCGATCATATAGTCGCGCGCCAGGTTGATCTTACTCGAGATCTGCTCGTAGATACTGCCTCCCACCTTGTTTCCCAGGGCCCAGCCGATGGCGAAGGGGATGTTGGAGTAACCCATGTAGAGGGCTTTTTTGTCGGCCGGCGCGATGAGCCCCACGTAGGCGCTGAAAGTGGGGCTGCAGGCCATCTCGCCGATGGAGAAGATGAAGATCATGAGGCAGCAGAGCCAGCCCATGGCGGAGGCTCCGGCACCTACGAATCCGACCAGGGCGATGAGCATGCCGATCACCATGGCCGCCAGTTTGCTGATGCGCCTCACGATCCAGGAGACGAAAATCACGAGGGCGATGATCGCGATGGCGTCGATGTTGATGATCATCTCCGGTTTGGTCTGGCCGTTCTCCAATACCCAGCCGCTGCTGAACCAGTTGAAGACCGGCGCCACGTCGGAGGTGTCCACCCACTCGTCGATGAAGTTGGGCAGGAGATCCCAGAGCTGCATGAACATGAGCCAGAAGCAGGAGAAGATCAGCAGGAAGAGCACGAAGCGGGCATCCTTGAAGAGTGTCAGGATCGAGGAGACAAAGATCCCCAAGGGACCTTTTTCCGCTTCCCCTTCCTTGGGCGGCGACTTCTCGGGTTCGCGATAGAGGAAAATGGCGGGCAGGAAGTTCAGCGCCGTCACGATCGCCGCGGCGAAGAAGACGTTGCTCCAATCGATCTCACCGCGCAGCTCGGCGGCGCACATCGGCGCCAGGGCACCGCCGATGTTGACCACCCAGTAGAACAGACCCCAGCCCAAGGAGGATGTTTCCTCGGTGGTGGTCTTGGCGATGGTGCCGTGCACCGGCGGCTTGAAGATCGCCGTTCCCGTTCCTACGAAGCAGGCCGCCGCCATGAAGACCCAGTAACCCGAGCTCTCCCATCCCAGACCCTGAAAGTGCTGGGAGATTTGCAGCGAGAACGCCATGCCGAGATAGCCGATGATGTTGAGCGTGAAGGCCACATAGAGGCTCTTCTTGTAGCCGTAGCGCTCGGTATACCCGCCCGAGACCATCGGGACCAGGCACTGGAGCAACGCCCAGATCATGTAAATTTCGCCCTTGTCGTCGAAGCTCAGCCCGAGACCGTTCTCCTGAGCCGACTTGACGAGATAGAGCGCGGAGATGGCGCGCACGCCGAAAAACGCGAGACGCTCCAGGATCTCCATGAAGTTGGCGTACCAGAAATTTATCGGCAAGCCTTTGACCTGAGCCATGAAGGATTGTTTCTCTGCCATACGAGTCTCCTGCTGATCTTCGATACGACGTGACGGCGGAACGAAGGGACGGAACAAAGGAACGGATCAAAAGGACGATCCCTTTATATATCAAAGCCAAACAGACCTTTAAAGAGCGGTCCCGCTCTCGAGCGCCCATGGTCATTCGAATTGGAGGTTGAAGATCTGCTAGTTGTGTCTAGTAGGAGTCGAAAAGGCGGGTTCGTCCCTACTCTACGAGAAATCGAGTGTTGCTTCTCGAATCATCTGCCACTTTCTCGATCACCTTCTGAAAAGCGGAATCCCATTTTTTTGTTCTCGCTTTTTCGAGCGGCTCGCTTTTCGGCGCCAACGCCTACGTGGACTGGGTTCGCCCATACACCGGTTTCGCGGCCTACGACTTTGCCCGGCCGTGACCACCGATGATGCAGGCAACGTCTACGTCACCGGCGAGAGCGCCGGAGTCTACCCTGCTGAAGACGACATGCTCACCATCAAATACAGGCATCAGTACTTCGTCGCTTCCGAGGCGCTGCTCGAGCCCGAGACGCAGCCCCTCGAGATCCCGGCTCAAGGGGGCAGCTTCAGCTATCAGGCCTCGCTGCGGAACAACACCGCGCAGAACGAAACCGTCGATGTGGGCATCTTTGCAGTGCTGCCGAACTCGGTGTTCTACGGTCCGATTGCGTATCTCTCCGGCGTGACCATCCCTGCGGGGCAGACCCTGAGCTTTCCGGGACGCTCGCAGGCCATCCCTGGCGGGGCGCCTGGAGGCGAGTACGCCTTCGAGCTGCTCATCGGGAGCGGCTCGCAGGTTGTGGACGCCTCGACCTTTCACTTTGTCAAGCTCTAGAGGATTCCTCAGCGCTCGGTTGAATGAGATACGAGTGTCATAGTGAGCTGCTCACCACCCTGCCGCTGCTAAAACGAAACGGGACACTGCAGCCGCAACAGCCGCGAGGGGTACTGCTGCTGCTAATGGGTGCGGCAAGAGCCACGAACGATTGGTTCCGAGTCACGGCCAAGTCGGCGTTGCGGGCTGCTTACCCCGCTGCCGCTGCTAAAACGAAACGGGACACTGCAGCCGCAACAGCCGCGAAGGACGCTGCTGCTGCTCACAGGTGCGGCAATGCAGTGCCCCACGCTAAGCGATGGTTTGTCTGAGCAGGTCTTATCTCACGTGAACCCCGACCCTCTTTCGGTTTTCCCTTTTGTCATCGATCGCTCAATCCGTATTGTATTCCCTGACACCGTTCCTCCCTTTCCGCCGCACCCTGCCGCCGGACGGAGGTTTCGCATCTTTTGGGCAGGGAACATTTGGAGAGCCTCGATGACCGACCTGTCATCCCAGGAACACCCGACCGAATACCAGACCAACGATCCATCTCCCCCCCGACAGATGACCTTTTGTGGCCATCCCTTCGGCTTATCGACGCTCTTCTTCACCGAGCTCTGGGAACGGTTCAGCTACTACGGTATGCGCGCCTTGTTGGTGCTTTTCATGACCGATGCCGTGATCAACGGCGGGCTCGGTATGGTCACCCAGAAGGCCACCGCCATCTACGGGTTGTACACCTTTGCGGTTTACGCATTGGCCCTTCCCGGCGGCTGGATGGCGGACAAGCTCTTCGGGCAGCGCAAGGCGGTCCTCACGGGAGGGATCATCATCGCTCTGGGGCACTACACCCTCGCGATCCCCACGCTGTGGGGTTTCTACGGCGGTCTCGTGCTCGTGGTGCTGGGGACAGGGCTACTCAAGCCGAACGTGAGCGCCATCGTGGGCGATCTTTACCCGGAAGGCGGGGCGCGCCGGGACGCCGGTTTCTCGATCTTCTACATGGGGATCAACGTGGGCGCCCTGGTGGGACCACTCATCTGTGGCTGGCTGGGCGAAAAGGTCAACTGGCACCTGGGGTTCAGTGCCGCCGGGATCGGCATGACCTTCGGTCTCATCCAATACGTCTGGGGAGCCCGCTTTCTCGGAGAGGCCGGCGCGCTCAAAGAGGATGCCCGGCTGCCCGAGAACCGCGCCAGCAGTTGGCGCAAGTTCATCCTGGGGGTTTCCGTAGTGGCGGTGATCGCGGCGGCGTTGGTTGGATTGAGCTCGACCGGCACCCTGCAGATCACCCTCGTCGATTTCGCCCAGAGCACCGGTGCAATCATCGCGCTGCTGGCCTTTTTCTACTTCGCCATGATGATCTGCTTCGGCTGCCGCGACAGCATCGAGCGGCGGCGGATCACGTTGATCGCGATCCTCTTTCTGGGTGCCGCCATGTTCTGGTCCGGCTTCGAACAGGCCGGCTCTTCGATGAACCTCTTCGCCAAGAACAGCACCGACCGCGTGATCCTCGGTTGGGAAGCTCCGACGAGCTGGCTTCAGTCGGTCAATCCGCTCTTCATCATCTGTTTGGCGCCGGTGTTCGGCATGCTCTGGGTTTGGCTCGGAGCGCGCAACCCCTCGCTCGGCGTCAAGTTCGCCATGGGGTTGATCCTGCTCGGCGCGGGTTTCCTGGTCATGGCCTGGGGCTCCACCTTTGTCGTGAACGACGGCGATGTGGTGACCTTCAAGGTCAGCCCCATGTGGCTGGTGGTGACCTACTTCCTGCATACCGTCGGTGAGCTCTGCCTGAGCCCGGTGGGTCTGAGCAGCATCACCAAGCTCTCACCGAAGCGTTACGTGGGGCAGATGATGGGCACCTGGTTCATGGGGGCGGCGCTGGGCAACCTCATCGCCGGGCTCGTAGCCGGCTATATCGAGAGCCTGCCGCTTCCCGAGCTTTTCGGCATCGTCGCCGCCATCGCCGCCGGTTTCGGGGCGGTGCTGCTGCTGTTCTTCAAGCCGATCAAGTGGCTGGCCGCTGGAGTCAAATAAGCGCATCGAGTGAACGTGTGAGCGGGAGGCGGTGCATGTCGCGCGAGGCGGCTCAGCCTCAAACCGCCGAACCGCGTTGCGCCGCGATGGCGGCGCAGAGCGAGGCCACGTCGCCCAGCCGCTCGCCGAGCGCGGCCGGTACCACGCGGCAGGCGGCCAGCGATCCGGGGAGGGCTTCGCGCCGCATCTCCTCACGCGCCGGTGCGAGGACGCGCTCTCCCAGGTGGATCGCCAGAGTACCGATGACGATGACCTCTGGGTTGAGCACGTCGAGCAGCAGAGCAAGCCCGCGTCCCAGCCAGCGCCCGGCCTCTTCGATGACTGCCGCCGCCGCTCCATCCCCACGATCGGCGAGAGCCGCCAGCTCGCGCGGAGTGATCTCCCCCCGGCCGAAGCGCTCGGGGTAGCGCCAGGCCGCCAGCCGGCCGAATCCGGTTCCGGAACAGAAAGCCTCCCACGAACCGGCCTTGCCGAAAGCTTCCGGCCCGTCCGACGCCAGGCGGATGTGCCCTACCTCGCCGGCCAGCGAGCAGGCGCCCCGGTAGAGCGCGCCGTTGAGGATCAGTCCGCCGCCGAATCCGGTCCCCATGGTCAGGAATATCACGTGATTCGCGCCGCGGGCGGCGCCGAAATACCATTCCGCCAGTGCGCCGGCGTTGCCGTCGTGCTCGATGAAGACGGACACCCCGAACCTCTTTTCGAGCAGATCGCGGAGCGGGATCCGGTCCCAGCCCGGCAGATTCGGCGGCGAGAGGATGATACCGCCATCGATATCCATGGGCCCGCCGATCGAGACCGAGAGCGCACTGGCAGGCCGAGCCATCGTCTCCGCCTCGTGCAGCATCGCAGCCGTGACGCCGCAGAGCTTCTCGAAGACCGGCTCGAAACCGCGTTCCGTGCAGGTCGGGAATTCCGCTCGCCGGTGGATCTCCCCGCTCTGGTCACCGATCACTACGGCGCATTGGGTTCCGCCCACATCGAGTCCCACGATCGATCCCTTCGAGGTTCGGCGTGCGTTCATGATTAATTCGCCTCCACAGGTTGCCTCATCACATCCCTCGACAGACTCGCCGTCAAGGCTCCAGAGACCGGGGCGCGTGAATCCGAATCCCGGTTGGCCTGCGAAATTCAGGTATCGTCGGCTCTTCCCGTTCCTATAATATCCGCATAGTCTCCGCAAGCCGCATCCCGACCGGCCGCCGGCGGGAGTCGGTTTTTTTTCGAGCCAAAGGTGTGCACGGTTACGGCCAGGAAGGTGAGATCGATGATGAGGAGCTCCGAGTCCGAATGAAAGGATTGACACCGATTGTGACGATGGGGCTCGGTCTGTGCCTGCTGGTGGTGGCCATCATCGCCGGTTGTGGCGGTTGCAACGGCGGCGACGACGAGCGCCCCAACATCCTTTGGATCTGCTGGGACACGGTCCGGGCCGATCGCATGGGCCTCTACGGCCATGAGCGTCCGAATACGCCCTTTCTCGTTGAATGGGCCGCGGACGCCCAGGTTTTCGACAATTGTCTCGCGGCGGCGAATTGCACCGTGCCGGTTCACGCTTCCTGGTTCACCGGCCTCGCTCCGGCCGAGCACAGATGCACCAATCAGAAGGCCCGCTTGCCCGACGCCTTTGAAACTCTCGCCGAGACGCTGAAGACAAACGGCTACCGGACCTACATGTTTTCCGCGAATCCCCACATCACGCGCAAGACCAACTTCTCGCAAGGTTTCGATCTGGTCGAGCACCCCTGGGACGAGGCTTACAAGCGTGCCGCTCTCGAGCGAGCGGCCGCCAAGCGAGCCGGGCGGCCGGCGCCCCCCGGAGCCCCGGGCGCTCATCCCGGCGCGATGTCGCCGTGGACCGTCAAGGACAGCAGCGACCTGGCGCGACGCGGCGCGCGGCGCTGGCTGTCGGTCGGCGACGGGGAGCGGCCCTTTTTTATCTTCATCAATGCCATGGAAGCCCACCTGCCAACCATGCCTGCCGATATTTATCGCCGCAGGATCATGAACCCCGAGCAGGTGGACTCGTCGTGGACGATCGAGCCCTCCTTCCTGGATGTATTCGCCTATACACTGCGCCAGCACGAATTCGACCGGGATGAGCTGGAAATCATCGGTTTGAAATACGATGCCGCCATCGCCGAGCTCGATGCCGCTCTCGAGAAGCTCCTCGCCTCGCTGCGGGAGGGTGGCGACCTGGACAACACGATCGTGATTCTTACCTCCGACCATGGCGAACATCTCGGTGAGCATCATCTGCTCGATCATCAATACTCCGTTTACGAGCCCTTGACCCGGGTGCCTCTCGTGATCCATTATCCACGCAAGGTGGCGGCCGGTCGGACTGACGTACCGGCCATGAACAGCGATCTCTACACCACGCTGCTGGAGCTCTGCGGGATCGATCGACCCGACCATGTGGAGCGCCGATCCTCGAGCCTGCTCGATCTACCGGACCGCAGGATCAGAGTCGTCGAGCTTCCCGACTTCCCGACCCACTGGTTTCAGCAGGTGCAACGGATCCGCCCGCGGTTCGATCCATCTCCGTGGGCGCGGTCGCTGCGAGCCGTCTACAAGGACGAACTCAAACTGATCTGGGCGTCCAACGAACGCTACGAGCTGTATAACCTGGCTTTCGATCGCACCGAGATGAAAAATCTCGCCGATGAGAGGCCGGATCTTCTCGAGTTGATGCAACGCATCCATGCGGAGTGGGTTAGCACGTTAAATATACCCACTTTCGAATTCTCCGACGACGTGGGGCACGACGACGAGGAGCGCAAGCTTCTGGAATCGCTGGGCTACTGAGGCGCAGAGAGCAGAAAGGGCGGATACTCTCCATGAACAGCGTTGTTTCGCACGGATCGAAAACCGCACGGATCGTTTCGTTTCTGTCGAAATACTACCTGTGGATTGCTCTGATTCTCGTGCTCCAGGCTGTTCTGTTCCGGGTCTATTACCATCCTGCAGCCAGATTCCTAGCCGGGGACGAACAGCGCTACTGGTGGGGGGCTCAGCGGATACTCTCCGGTAAAAGCTTTGAGCAGGACCTATTCTGGCCGCCGCTCTACACCCATTTCGTGACGCTGGCGCACGGTTCGATCTTGGCTATACAGATCGTGCAGCTCATCATGCTCACAATTACGGCGTTGATCGTTCGTGACATCGGAAAACGTCTCTTCGGATCACGACAGGCCGGTACGATTGCTTGCCTGGGAATGCTCCTCTATCCTTCCCTCGCCGCTTACAGCCACTACATTTGGCCAGAGGTCCTGCATCTCCTGCTTTTCATGACCGCGCTGTGGATCATGGCCTGCCACACCCGCTACTGGGTCCTCTTGCCTCTGGCCGGTTTTTTTCTGGGTCTCGCGCTTCTGACTAAGAGTATTCTCGGGCCTTTTCTGCCGGTCTTGCTGCTTCCTCTCGTGGCGTCGGGGCGCCCCTGGCAGCGGATCGCGAGACCGCTCATTGTTGTGATAGCGATTCTCGCGACGATCACACCAACTCTGATGGATAACAAAGAACGTCACGGTAAGATGGTCGTTGCAGACAGCGCGGTTTTTAATCTCTGGGTCGGTCTGAACGACAGCACGCTGCGCAATTTCGAGGATAATCTGGTATGGCGTGAGTACATTCGTTTTCAGAGAAGTGCTTCGACTCATACGGAACGGAACGAGATCCTCAAGAAAAAGATCGTATCCCTTGTGCAACGCAGAGGCCTGGTCGACGTGATATCGGATCAAATTGAGCGCCAGTATTTCCGACTTTTCGACAAGGATTCGTTCCTGACCGATCAGCTCCCGGGAGGATTGCTCTATCTTCCGGACAAGGAGAGCGGATATCGAGGGTCTCGTTCGGTAATGACCGAAGGCCTGCGCTTGACCAGCTACATCATCTACGGTCTCGTTTTGGTGCTGGCGGTGATAGGTATTGCCGCTTGTCCGCTGCTCAGCCGTAAATGGCTCATCGTAATCCTGGCCTTCATCGGTTATAATCTTTTAGTATTTTTGGTGTTACACGTAAAAACCCGTTATCGAGTACAGTTGCTCCCGTTCTTTTTTCTTTACGCGGGATACACGATGTCCTGGCTGCTGAAAAAGCTGGGAATCGGAGCATTCGAGCCCGTTCCGTGGCGTACTTTTGGTTATTTTGGGTGGATTTTGACGGGTTTCGGCGTGATTGTTATCGTTTTCTTGGCCTTCGGACGATCTTTTCTGGCTTGAGACCGACTTTCCGACCGATGATATATATAGGTAGAATCCGCGGAGGCTGCATGTCTCGAGGCTAGCGGCCTGCCTTCGAGCGGCCTGCCTTCGAGCGGCCTGCCTTCGAGCGGCCTGCCTTCGAGCGGATCGCCTTTGAGTTTGCATCCACCATAAAACTAAGCTAATACGTAGTAGGTATAGAATCGATCCGACGATGTCTCATGCGTAGATATCCTGAGTCGGGGAAGGGTTGAAGCCCGGTGGAAACCCCGAAAAAACGGCGAAAAGAGCCAAAAAGAGCGGAAAAGAGCAGGGATTTCTTGTTCCCGAGTCAGGTTAAGTCTATGATGAGCTGTTTCTGATGCTCAGTAGAAAAGAACTCTCGTCGCGTTTCCCTCGCATTAGAGAAGCTCATCGCTTTCTTTGAGCCATCACAACCAACCGTGATCGACGATCAACGATCAACGATCAACGATCAACGATCAATGATTTGTCAAAAATGAGGAATTGCACCATGGAGCATCTCCTTCCGGGAACCCAGGTCTGGGCACGTGGCCTGACATGGGAGATCGTTCGCGTCGAGCCTGCCGGACGACAGTCACAACTTCGGTTGCGTTGTCTAGAGGGTGTTCTCGAAAACGAGGAGCTCGATCTATATTCACCTCTCGAAGAAATCACAGCGCTCAGCATGAAGCTCAAACCGGATAGACCGGTTGATCTGGAGCGTTGGTGTCTCTACCATCAAGCCTTTCAGCTCGAGCAGGCGCTCGGCACCGATGCCACGTTATCGGAAAAGGCGGAACACGTCGATGATGACTCCAGTTTACAGTGGAGTAACGAACCGGTCGTAAACGCCGTTCAATCGGCGCGCCCCCGCTTCCTCCTGGTAGACAGCTCGTGGGCAGGAGCAAAGATGCAGGTCGGTCTCATCGTGTCCGAGCTTATCTCGAGTCAGCGGGCTGAGCGGATCCTGATGGTCACGCCGACGGGTTCGCGCCTCGAACAATGGGATCGCGAGATGCGGTCCCGTTTTGGAGTGAACCTGACCGTGCTCGATCGATCGACACTTCGTGATCTCCGCCGGCATCACGGACCGGGATCCAATCCGTTCGATCACATATCACGTGGATTGATTTCGATTGATGTCGTTGAACGACAGAGCGTTTTTCTGGAGCTAGTCAGTACTACTTACGACATGGTGATCATCGACGAGATCTGTGATCTCGTCACGCCACCACGAATCAACCACCCAGGAGCGTCGAACAGGCAACGCCTCGCAGAAAAGCTGGCCGGTTGCAGCCAGGGCTTGCTCCTCATTACCTCCAAACCCTCCGATGGACTCGATGCGAGTCTGGTGTCTCTGGCGCGGCTCCTCGATCCGAGCCTCGTCGACAGCAAGGGTAGTGTACACGAGGAGAGGTTCCGGCGCCACGTGATCAGGCAGGAGGCGCACCGGGTTGGCGCTCCGGCGCCAGGCGAAGCCCAACTCGTACCCAGACAGATCATTCCCTGCCCGGTTCTCTTCCTGCGCGAGATACAACCCGTCTTCGCCGCCTTTCAAAAGGAACTGATTTCCTTAGTGGCACCTGTGCTGAAACAGGCCAGCCGTCACCGGCGTTATGACGAAGTGTTCCCATTCATATCGTTGCTCAAACGCTCGATCTCTACACCCGCCGCCGCCCGTCACATGCTCGCTCTGATTACGCGGCGCTACAAGGCGCTCGCCGCCGGGGGGGGCGAAACCGAAGAGGAACGCCGGCAGCGATTGAGTAACCTCCACGATTACCGCACGCGGCTCGAACGCTACGGCGTCCTCTCTCCCGACGAGGAGCGCGAGTTGACCCTCCTGGGCGCGGAACAGATGGCTGCCAAGTTTTTTACCAATGGCGGGATCGATCCCAAGATGCAGCTCCGGACGGGATTTCAGCATCCACGGAACGGCCGCGACCGCAAAGCAGCGCCGACCCCCGTGTTTCGGAAGCTCCAACGCCTCATCAATCTAGCAGACCGGGCACGCAGTGAAGATCCCAAATCCGCCGAGCTGATCGGCCAGATCCGCGAGATCCGTTCCGCGGAACCGGGTGCCAACGTCGTTATTTTCACGGAATACGGCGAGAGCAAGGATGTGATCGTGGAACAGTTGAGGGAATCTCTCGAAGAGCGAATCATCGCGGGAGATGTTCTGGCCCTCGACGGGCGCGAATCCGATAGTGATCGGACATCCGTGATCGATCGGTTCTCGAATGCTGACAACCTGGTGCTCGTGAGTACCGATGCCACGGCCGAGGGGCTCGGGTTGAACCGCAACTGCCGGCACCTGATCCATTTCGAGTTGTCATACAATCCCGACCGTCTCGAGCGGCGCAACAAATGCATCGGTCGCCACGGCCAGACCGAGGCTCCCGTCATCTGCTACCTCTATCTCAGCGGGACCTTCGAAGAACGGGCGTTCCTGTCCCTTGCCGCCTCGTACGAGCACCAACGGGTGAACTCGGGAAGCACACCTACCGCGCTGGCCACTTTCGCCGGCGAGGGCTTTCCCGCCCTGGCGCGGCTTATCGACGGATTGGGCGAAGAAGACGCGTTCCTCTTCCGTTCCAGCTCCGAGGAGATATCTTTCGAGACCGACAATGCCGAGCGCGTCATCCCGAATGGTCCTTACAAGGCGATGCTGGCTCAAGTCGAGAGTTCCTTGGAGCGGTGCGCGGCGGAGAAATCCGTCGAGCCCGCCGCGGCGCTCGATGTTCCGGGCTCGGGGACTGGCTCCGGATCGAGCGCTGCTGCGGCCCGCAACAGCATTCCCGGTCGCACCGCGGATGTAGAGCGAGAGCTGAATGTTGCCGGCTTCAATCTCTTCGACTTTGTCTGCAGGGCTCTGGAAGCCGACGGCGGTGCCATCTCGAACGATGGCGAAGACACCGTCATCTTGAAGCTCACCAAGGACTGGACCGCCGGACTCGACGGTCTTCCAGGGTACGACGCGGCCGCGAAGATCCTGCGTCTGACCCGCGATCCGAACAGGATCTCAGGTGCTGGGAGCGAGCTCGGTTTCATGGGGCGTGCCCATCCCGTGGTGAGGCGGGCCATCGATCGCGTTCGCAGCGGACGGTTCATGCCCGAAGGCGCCGAGCTCGACCGTCGCGTGAGCGCGGTCTGCAACGACGTGGACCGGCCGGAACTGCTCTTCTCGTTCCTGGCGACTGTCGAAAGCGGAACGGGCCGGGAGCTGGAGAGGATCATCGCCGTGCGCGTCCGCCCGAGGGGGCGCCCCTCGGTCTACATGGATCCCTCCGACTGGAACGACTTACTCCAGGATGAGAGGCAGATACCGGCGCAGGGGGTCTGGGAGCGCTATTTCGCCTCCTGGGGCGAGGAACGCCTCTCCAAGGCCCAACTGGCCGCGCAACACGCTTTCGTGCCGCTGGCCGAAGCGTTTATCGAGGAGCGTAAGGCGCAAATCTCGCAGGACAAGGAAGACCTCGGTCAGTGGGCCCGCAAGCGCTACGACGAGCTTTGCGACCTGCCAGCGGAACGCCGGCTCGAGCTCGTGAGCGCGGCGCGCAATGGCTCGTCGAACGGCACCGCGCGCCGCGCGTCGCGGCAGCCGCGCAACGGCGTCTACCCGACCGAGAAGCTGGCGCGCTGGGTCGAGGATCACAGCAATCCGGCGGCGAAGCGGCGTGCGGCGGGGAATGTTCTCTCCTTCTGTCAGGCGCGCATAGACGAGTTCGAGCACGGCGCCGATCTGCGTGTTCGGCAACCAGCCCTGATCGGCCTGCTCATGCTCGTACCGCAGGGAGAGGGCAAAAAATCATGACCTGGGATCTTCAATACGGCAATTTCTCGGGATTCCTCTTCTCAGAGGAACGCGATCGAACGCAACTCGAGCCTCAGCCTCTGCTGCAGGAGATCGAGACGTTGCTCCACGCCAGACCTGGGGAAGCGGAGCAGGAGCTTGCCGCGAGCTGGTCGGCCTATCGCGACAACTTGTGCCGCCTCGGCTCGGTTTGCAGCCCTTCCGAAGTCGAGGAGCTCGTTCTCAAACCGTTGGCCGAGCGGCTGGGGTACGGCTCGATGGCGCACCAGGAGTTGGTCGTAACCGTCGTCGGTCCCCGTGACGGCGGGTGGCTGCTCCAGGATGAGGAATCTGGGGGCCAACTGCGCTGCTGGTCGGTGGACAGGGGGATCGACCTGGATGTTCCCAGGACGCGCGACGGCGTCGTGGCCGGCAGCCCGCAGAACAGCGCTCTGAACGTTTTGCTCGCCACAGGAGAACGTGCCGGCCTCCTGACCAACGGTGACGAGCTCCGTTTCCTGGTTTCCGACGCCGATCACGGTGCAAGCACTATCCAGATTCGACTCGATGAAGGCGATGGATGGCGCGACGCCGACGAACCTCCTGCTTCGTACCGACTCATGCTCGCTCTGGCATCGCCCCAGGGGATCGCGTCCACCCTGCCGCGGCTCATCGATCTGGCGCGTCACGACTTGGCACGTCATACCTCGGTGCGTGCACGCCGGGCCCGGCACGGCCTGGAGACGTTTCTGCAAGAGCTCCTCGATCACCCGCAGAACCGCAAAGCGCTGGCTGCCATCCATGACCACCGAGAACTGGCCCGGCAGCTCTGGAGCGAGGGGCTTACGACGGTCTTCCGCATCCTCGTGGTGCTGGAGATTGAAACCTCACCCGATCCGGCACGAGCCTTCACTTTTGTCTCCAAGCCGGCCTGGCGTGAGAGCTATTCACCGGCCACGGCTCTGATGCGGTACGTCCCCGCGGCGCTCCAGGAAGACCCGACTGCCGGGACGGGTACTCTCATCGAGGGTGGTTTGCGGGCGCTCTTCAAAATGTTGACCGAGGGCTTCTCCGCCGGCGACCTCGAGATCGCGCCGTTGGGAGGCTCGCTTTTTGCACCTGATGCGACGCCGTTCATTGACAGTCTATGCTGGGGAGAGCGGGGCGCGGCGCTTCTGCTCGATGGATTCCTGCCGGAGCGCGAGGCAGAGGCTGGCAGCTCAGATCGGGCCGAAGACAGAAGCAGAGGTGAACGCACGGAAGTGCGCGGACAATCCGCCAGTGGGACGTCCCAGTCATCTGGTGCGTGCCGAGCGGGCCCTCTGTACCGATCGATCGACGTCGAGGATCTGGCAGCGGTCTTCGAGGGCCTGCTCGAGCTGGAACCACGGATCGCGATGGAACCAATGTGCCGGCTCCGAAAAGAGATCGAGCACGATACGCTCGAGGTTGTCGTGCCGCTCGAGAAGGGTGCGCACTACCGCGGCGTGATGCCCGCAGGGGATGGAGGCGGAGGCAACGGCGCTGCTGATGAGGATGCGGGCCGTCCGACCGGAAGACGAGGCACCTTCGCCTGGCACGAGGAGATACCCGAGGGGCGATTCTTTCTGTGCCGCGCTCCCGATCGGCCGAGCAGTCCGCACCGCGATGGTGCATCGCGATCGATCGCTCGCTTTCTCGTTCGGGAAACCCTCACTCCGCTGATCGAGTCGAAGAGCCCCGATCGCAACCCGATGCCGGCGGCGATTCTGGCGCTCGATGTTTTCGACCCGGCTATGGGGAGCGGTCGCTATCTGGTCGAAGCGTGCCGGTTCCTGGCCGATGCATTCCTGCACGCCTGTCGGCTCTGCGGCGAGCTCGCGCGGCAGGCCGAGGAGGGCGCCGGGAAGGAGCAGGACCGCCAGAAGGCCCAGGAGCTGACCGCACGGGCCCACGTGCTGCGCAAGCGCGTGGAGGACCTGCCCGTCACCGACATGGAGCTCGCCTCGGTGCTCGCAGGTGGCGCCGGAGCCGGAACGGGCGCAGGTTTAGGCCGGGCGCTTTCGTGGCGCCGGGCCGAGACCCTTGCACGCCGGCTGGTGGCCGAGCGCTGCCTCTTCGGAGCAGACCGCAACCCCGATGCCGTCAAGCTTGCCAAGCTGTTGCTCTGGTTGGAATCGTACACCTCCGGGCAGCCGCTGGTCGCCTTCGACCACCGCCTGGTGGCCGGCGATGCTCTGACCGGCCCCCTGCTGGAGGATCTCAGCACGTTGCCGACAAGCGGCGAGCCGGTCGAGCACGACCTGGTCGCCGGTCTGAACAAGAAGCTCGAAGATCTCCTGGGTGGGATCCTGGTGCGCAGGAAAGCCTTCGACGGTACCGTCGCGGTCAAGGCGTCCGGGGCGAGATCGGGAGGCGCAGCAAACGGCCGGCAGCAGGCGGACCCCAAGTCCAAAAGGGGGCGCAAGGGACGATCCGCCGCGACTTCTGCGAAGGGGCTCGACGAGGAGCTGGGCGCCATAGAGCACCTGGCCACCGCCTGGAGCGGTGGAGTGATTCTCGATGAGGAGATCGTCGACGAGGCCTTCGAGGAGTTTCTGAGCGCTGTCATCGCCGGGGAGGATCTCGAGGGGGTTTTGGAGGTCTATCCAGAACTCTTCGACATGATCGAGCTGGGCCAGCCGGGGCTGCTCTTCGACCTGATCTATCCCGAGGTATTTCATCGCGACGGGGCCCTGGAGAGCACCGGCGGATTCGATGCCGTGATCGGTGATCCACCCTGGGAGGTGTTGCGGGCATACAAGGAAGAAATTCTGGCCACATACGACCCGGCCGTCGTCGACACCGGCGCGTCGCGCGGGCGGGGGGCAATCATCAGACGGCTTCAGCGTGACCCCTCCATCGAGGCCGCCGTCGAGGATCATCTCCAGAGCGTCCACGGCGCCGAAACGCTCCTCGATCGCTTCTACACCGGCGTGCGCCGCAGGGCCAACGCCAGACCGGGCAAGGCCGGGATCGAGCTGTGGCAGGTCTTTGCCGAGCGCGGATTGACGCTGCTGGCTGAGCAGGGCATCGCCGGTTTTCTTCTACCCGCGGGTTTTGCGGACCAGTCCGGGGCCGCCGGCATGCGCAAACTCTACACGACAGAATCGAAGCTGCTGAGCTGCTTCGTGCTTGACGATCGCGTCGCGTCGGAGCGCTCCGGAGCTGCGTCGTCCTTCTTGGCGTGTGCCATCGTCGTGGCTCGGCGCGATGCCGCCGGGACACAGGCGTGTGAAAGGGCCCTCGAGCTGTGCAGCCCGGAAGCATTCTGGGTCGCAGGCGAGCCGCCCGGGCGCAAGCTGCGGCTCTCGAAGCGCGCCGGCCGTGAGTTCGTCGTCGCCGATACTTCCGAACAAGAACCGCCTTCCACGACGGAGAGCGGATGTCCCACCACGCAGAGCCTCTTCCCGTCGAGCTAGAAGAGAGCTAAAATCTATCGTACCGTCGTTGGATTAAAAGACTATCTCTGCGGGAGAAAGAGAATCCAGCTTCCAACCGATCCATGCACCCGACCTCGTACCTCAGCGGGCAATGGTGTCGATATGTGGACGGACTGCCGGCTGCGTACTGCCAGGCCGGAAGATTCCCTTGGCCCAACGATCATGAGCGATATCGATGAATTCTGAGCGAGTGATCCCGTGGATGTTGTTGATCCTGGCGCTCTTCGGCGGCATTGCGGTCGAGCGGGCCGAGGCCTGCCGCTACAGCGTGCGAGACGTGGCGTTCGTCTCGTTTCCCGGCGACCGTTATCGCTGCTGCCTGCTCGTGGACGACGGAACCCCTGAGAAACTGGCTGGTGCTTTCGAGAGCGTGGCGTACACACTCTTTTGCGACAGCAACGTCGAGTTTGAAGTGGTGCATGTGACGAAGCAGACCGAACATCCCGCCGTGGCCGCGCTGTCCCGGGTGCCGCGTGCGGTTGCGCCGTCGCAAGCCGCTCCTGCGTTGCGGAACCTCCCGCTCTTACTGCTGGCTGTGCCCTCCCAGGGGGGCTGGCAGAAGGCCATGATCCTGCCGCTGCCCAATCGGCCCGATCGGGACGCGCTGTGGGTGGCGCTGCAGGCCGTGGTGACCACGCCGCTTCGCGAGGAGATCACTCGGCACCTCGTCGATACGCTCGGGGTGGTGCTGCTCATCGAAGGCGAGGATCGGGAACGCAACTGCAGGGCGCTCGAGGTGGCTCGGGACGCGATCGACCGGGTGCAGGCGGTCTTGCCCGGCTTTCCCAGGACCATAAACGCCCCCGCGACGGTGCTGGTGGCTCCCCGGCTGGTGGTGCTTCCCTGCGTGCGGAGTGGCGTCCGCGTTGGCTCGCCGAAGGAGGATCATGTTTTGCTCTGGAGCCTCGGCCTCGCGGAGCGCGATCGCAGCAGGCCCTTTCTGGTGGTGCTCCACGGCCGCGGTCGCCTGGTGGGGGCGCCGCTGGTAGGTGATAAGACCGATCCGGCTGCGCTGGCGCGCATCGTGTCGTTCATCGGCCAGGACTGTGAGTGCAGCCTGCCCCGAGGGCTTCTGCAAGGCTCCACCCTTCCCCTTCGGTGGGATGCGGCGGTGCGCGGCAACGTGGCGCAAAACCTGGGTTTCGATCCCGAGAGCCCCCTGGTGAAGAGCGAGATCAGATCTATCGTGCAGCATGATGCGGCAGGGGAGGCCGGTGGGGGCGAATTAGGCGATCCCGGAATGCTCGACATCGGCTACCGCGAGCTCGAGCTCTCCTTCGAGGAGCAGAGCGAAAGCCCGGCTGGTACGAATCCCGGAGAAAGGGACAGAGTCGGGGACGGATCATCTCCCGGCGAAAAGGGGACGGATCGTTTCGGGAACGATGCACGCGCGGGCAGCGGAGCTCTTCAGGAGACAGCGGCGCGCCAGGGGCCCGAGAGCGCAGTAGGGGGCGGCGGAGAAGGGGACGGATCGTTCCGCTACACGCCGATGGTAGTGGCCGTGGCGCTCCTGCTGGCCGGAATCCTGTTCTGGGGTGGGATTGTGCTGCTTCGAGCGACGAGGAGGAAGTCGTGAGCGTTTTTTGCCAGATCCTGAAAGAGATCGCCTTTCGTAGGGTGAATTTTCTGCTCGCCACCTTGGCGCTGATATTCGCGGTGGGAATGCTGGTCTGTTCGGTCACTTCGGGCAAGGCGTCGGAGCGGGAGACGGTGCGCATCATGCGCGATTTGGGTCTCAACCTGCGCATCATTCCCAAGGGCACCGACATGAACCGCTTCTGGGAGAACGGCTTTTCCGACCTGACCATGCCGCAAGGGTATGTGGAGACTTTGGCAGCGGCGCGCGATTTCTCGTCGAACCACATCACCGCCACCTTGATCACAAAGATATCCTGGCATGGCTCGAGTGCGCTGCTCACCGGCATCGCCCCTGAGATCTGTCCTCCAGGTAAAAAGAAGTCGCCCATGGGACCGGTGATCGCCGAGGGTACGCTCTACCTGGGTTCGGAGGTCGCCCGGCGCCGCAGCCTCGACATCGGCGCCAACGTCGAACTCTTGGGACGCACCTTCACGATTAGCGGCATCGGTTCGGAGACGGGAACGCGGGACGATATCCGGATCCAGTGCGGCCTGGCCGATGCCCAGCGTGTGCTCGGCCTTTCTGGGCGGATCAACGAAATCCGGGCTCTCGAGTGCCTCTGCCAGACTCCCGAGGACGAGACCCTGGGCGCGCTGCGCGCGGCGCTCACCTCGATCCTGCCCGAGACCGAGGTCGTTCAGCTCGGCGCCATCGCCAAGGCGCGGCGCGTGCAGCGGCGCATGGCCAGCGAATATTTTGCGGAACTGGTCCTGCCCGTGGCGGTCGTGGTGTGTTGCCTCTGGATCGCCGTGCTGGCCCTGCTCAACGTGCGCGAGCGCCGCCTGGAGATCGGGATCCTGCGCGCTCTGGGCCACGGGGGCGGACGCGTGGCGACGCTGGTGCTGGGACGGGCACTGCTCATCGGCCTGCTCGGTGCGCTGCTCGGATTCGCAGCCGGCACGGCGCTGGCCCTCGGCCTCGGACCAGGCATTTTCCGTGTGACCGCAGCGGCGATCCGGCCGGATTACACGCTGCTTGCCTGGTCGCTGCTGGCGGCACCCGGTTTCGCCGCATTGGCGAGCCTCGTCCCGGCCATGATTGCCGTGCTCCAGGATCCAGCCGTCAGCCTGCGCCAGGAATGATGCTCTCCAAAAATCTCGAGCAGGTTGAAGGATCTCTGTGCGTGGATGTGGCGGCTCGGTGGGTTTGTTTTCGGCCGATCCGGATCGATCTGCGGCCATCTGCTGGAGGATCTCGATGACCGGGATGTCCAAATCGGTGGTGCAAGAGGCGATCGAGCAAGGTCTGTTCGATGCCCCGCCGCATGCGGCGGTCATCTATGATCTGGACTGCATGAAAGATCGTATCGGCGCGCTCCACGCTGCATTCCCCCGAGAGACGTTGCACACCCTGGCGATCAAGGCGTGCCCGCTGACCAAGCTGCTGCAGCGCGCGGTCGAGCTGGGGTGCGGCACGGAAGCCGCCTCGGCGGTCGAGCTCGAGCAGGCGCTGCGCGTTGGCGCTCCGCCGGAAAACATCGTTTTCGATTCACCCGTCAAGACCGTTGCGGAGCTCCGCAGAGCCCTTTCCGCCGGTGTTCAGATCAACGCCGACAATCTGCAGGAGCTGGAGCGCATCGCCGGGCTCGTCGCGAGCGGTCCTGCGCCGATTCCGGTCTCGGTGGGGATCAGGGTCAATCCCGAAATCGCCTCAGGCGATATCGAGGCCACGAGCACGGCGATTCCAGGCTCGAAGTTCGGCGTGTCGCTCCGCAAACATTCCCGCGATCTGGTCGAGTGCTTCGCGAGGTATCCCTGGCTGAACGGTTTGCACGTCCACGTGGGATCTCAGGGCTGCGACGTATCGCTGTTGACCGCAGGTGTGGCGCGCACCGTCGAGTTCGCCGGCGAGATCGAGCGCCGCTGCGGGAGTGGGCGCATCTCCACATTCGATCTCGGCGGCGGCCTGCCGGTGGCGTACCGCGCCGGAGAGCGTGCGCCGAGCTTCGCGGACTATGCCGACACTCTGCGGCGGAATGTTCCCTCTTTGTTCTCACGGGATTGGCGCCTGATCACCGAGTTCGGCCGCGCGGTCTGGGCAGCCGCAGGGTGTGTGGTCAGCCGGGTGGAATACACGAAGGAATCCTCTGGGCGGCGGATCGCCGTCGTGCACGTCGGCGCCGACCTGTTCCTGCGTGCGGCGTACATGCCTGAAAAGTGGTACCATGAGCTCTCCGTGTATGATGCCTCCGGCCGTGCGAAAGAGAGTGATCCCATCGAACAGGACGTCGCCGGTCCGTTGTGCTTCTCAGGAGATCTCATCGCGCGGGGGCGCCGCTTGCCGCTGATCGAGCCGGGAGACCACGTTGTCGTCCACGACGCCGGCGCGTACACGCTGAGCATGTGGTCGCGGTATAACAGCCGGCTCTCGCCCGCGGTATATGGGCACTCGAACGATCGCAACGGGCTGGAGCTTCTCAGGCGCGGCGAGCGCGTCTTCGATCTTCTTGGATTCTGGGACTGAATTTAGAATTGATGGATCATGAAAATCATCGCTGACAGGATCTGCCGCCGTTTCAGCTCGTCACGAGGCCCGGTGACCGCCCTCGACGCTGTGAGCTTGCAGATCGAGGCGGGGGGATTCGTCGTGATCCGCGGTCCCAGCGGCAGCGGCAAGACCACCCTGCTCCTTGCGCTGGGCGGCATGTTACGCCCAAGCAGCGGGCGGGTCGTGGCCGGCGGGGTGGATCTCTACGCCATGAACAGCGGAGCCCGCACGCGGTTCCGGGCCGAGGCGATCGGTTTCGTGTTTCAGATGTTCCATCTCGTGCCCTATCTGAGCGTGCTGGACAACGTGAAACTCGGTGTCCGCCGCGGAGAGGCGGCGCACTCGGTGCAGGCCTATGCACTGAAAACCATCGAGCGCCTCCGGCTCGGTCATCGCACACACCACAAGCCGGCCGGGCTGAGCACCGGCGAGAGGCAGCGTGCGGCCCTGGCGCGGGCTCTGATCAAGCGCCCCAGGATCATCCTGGCCGACGAGCCGACGGGGAACCTGGATCCGCAGAACGCGAGTGAGGTCCTCGATTGTCTCGCCGAGTTTCACCGGGGCGGAGGAACGGTGGTGGTGGTAACCCACGGCAACGCCGCCGCCGCCGAGGCCAGCCAGATCGTCAGACTCGAGGAGGGACGCGTTGTTTAGATTGCCTGGCAGGTAGGTCGTTTTGCCTGGCGCGAGCGTCAGTGTTTTTGGGTGACTCAAATCGATGTGTTGGCCTGTGCTCATGACTGTCGAGAAGAAGGAGGAAATCATGCCTGGCAAGAGACAGGGAGTCATCCTGCTGTGCCTCATCGCCGCTGCCGCCGCCCTCGTTTTTGCCCCGCTCCCGCTTTGCCGGGCTGAGGACTGGCCCACCTACCGCTCCGACAACACCCGCAGCGGCGCCGGCGCGACCACCGTGACGCCACCCCTGCGCCTGGCGTGGTCTTATTTTCCACTCTATCCCCCCAAACCCGCCTGGCCGCTGCCGGCCGAAGAGCTGCCACGGTGCCACGGGGACAACGCCTTTCACGTCTGCCTTGCCGAGGGACTGGTGTATTTCGGTTCCTCCGCCGACGGGATGGTCTATGCCCTCGACCTCGAGCGCGGCACCCTGCGTTGGCAATTTTCCACCGAGGGACCGGTCCGCTACGCGCCGGCCTACGCGGGCGGCCGGCTCTACTTCGGTTCCGACGACGGACACGTCTACTGCCTGCGCGCCGCCACCGGCGAGCTTCTCTGGAAGCACCGTCCAGGGCCGAGCAGCGATCGGATCATCGGGAACGGCCGTCTCGTCTCGATCTGGCCGGTGCGCACCTCGGTGCTTCTCGACGGCGCCGAGGTTTTCTTCGGCGCCGGGGTCTTCCCCTTCGAGGGCATCTCGATCGGGTGTCTCAATGCGAACGACGGCTCGGTGATCTGGCAGAACGACACGGTCGGCGACCACTCCCACAACCTCGAGTTCGGCGGCATCTCACCGCAGGGTTACCTGGTGGCTTCGAAGGAGGTGCTCTACGTGCCCTCAGGGCGCGCCATGCCCGCGGCCTTCGATCGCCGTACCGGGAAGCTGCTCTTCTACGCCTCGCCGGGAGCCAAGCGGGGTGGAACCTGGGCTCTGCTCGACGAAGGCCGGCTGCTGGCCGGGATCGACCATTCCGGTCGTGTAGAGAAGATCGTGTACGACGCCAGTTCGGGTCGAAGGCAGGGCGCGGCTTACGCCTGGTTTCCGGGGATCGACATGACCGTCTCCGGAACACGTTCCTTCGTGCTGACCGGGGAAGGCGTGGTGGCCATCGACCGCTCGGCCTACGACACCGCCGTGACCAGAGCCGACGGCGCGACCGCTCGGCAGCGGGAGCTCCAGTCACGGCTCTCGGCTCTCAGGAAGAGCCGCGACGAAGCCACCGCTGGTGCGCGCGTAGCGGATGGCGACGGCGATGCGCACGGTGACGCTGGCAAAGGGCATGGCGTGGATCTCGCCGCCATCGACCGCGAGATCGACACCCTCGTCGGCGAGATCCGCGACCTCGAGGGCGCAGCGCGCGAGGCCCGCACCTCGAGTTGTCTCTGGCGCCTGGCGCAGGAGAACCTCTGCACCATCGTGAAAGCCGGCAATGTGCTGATCGCCGGCGGGGAAGGCTTCGTCATTGCCGTCGATGCCGGCTCGGGGAGGCAGCTCTGGACCGGTACGATCGAGGGCCGCGCGCTCGGCCTGGCAGCGGTCGATAACCGCCTCGTGGTGAGCAGCGATGCGGGGCCGATCTACTGTTTCAAAGATCGCTCTTTTGCGGGGCGCCAGCGGATCACCCAGAACGTCGATGACCAGCCCTTCGGCGACGATACGCTCCAGAGACGCTACCGCGCCGCCGCCGCGAAGATTGTGGCGGATACCGGGATCACCAAGGGATTCTGCCTGATTCCCGGCTGCGGGGACGGACGCCTGGCCCTGGAACTGGTGCGGATAACGGACCTGCATGTGGCGGCTCTCGAGCGCGATCCCGCCCTGCGCGTTCAGGCCCGCGAGAAGCTCACCGCGGCCGGGCAGATCGGCGAGCGCGTTGTGGTCGCGGCGTGGCCGCTCGCCAGCCTGCCACCCTACTTCGCCAATCTGATCGTTCATGACCGGCTGGCCGTGCCCGCGGCGGGCACGGCGCCGGAGCTGGAGTGGGAGCAGGAAGAGCTCGCGCGGCTCCTGCGGCCCTGTGGCGGCACCCGGCTGACCTGCGCCTGGGACGAGCGCGCGGAGCGGGTGAGTCTCCAGGAGCGGCAGGTGCGCGGCCCGCTCGAGGGCGCCGCCGGCTGGACCCATCTCTACGGCAACACACAAAACACGTCCTGCTCGGGCGACGAGCTGGTCAAGGGCCCCTTCGGTGTGCTCTGGTACGGCGAGCCCGGCCCACTGCGCATCGTGGAGCGCCACGCCCGTGCCTGCGCGCCCGTGTCCCTCGGCGGGCGAGTCTTTCATCAGGGGGAGGAAGTGATCTGGGCCTACGATGCCTACAACGGCGCCTTCCTCTGGGAACAGGAGATCCCCGGCGCCGTGCGCACCCGCGTCGATGTCGACGGTGGCAACCTGGCGCTCACGGCGAACGGGCTCTTTATTGCGGCTCACGACCGCTGCTACCGCCTCGATCCTGCAACGGGCGAAGTGCTGAAGGTCTACCCGCTGCCTGCGATCGACGGCCAGAACGCTGGTGGGGATCTGAGCGGGAACGACAGAGGTGAGGGTGAGAGTAGCGGCGATCCCACCCCCCCTGCTCCTGGACGATGGGGCTACCTGGCGGCCACGGACGAGATCCTCTACGGGACGATCGCCGCTCCCCTGCGGTTGGAGTACGCCGCAGCCTGGAAGGACTTTGTCGACGACGAGCAGGAGCGCTGGAAGACACCCTCCGAGCTCGCCGGGGACGTTGCCCTCCGGATGGCCGAAAACCAGGGACATCGCGGCGTTTACGAGGATTTTCAAGAGCGCTATCCCCAGCCCGGCGAGGACCTCTACATGGAGTTCCACCGCCTGGGAACATTCTGGCGACCGATGACCTTCTTCCCCGATTGGGGTAGCGAGCGCAGCCCCCGCGGAGCACTCACCGAGCGGCTCATGGCCGGGGACGTGCTCTTCGCCCTCGACGTTGACACGGGAGAGGTTCTCTGGTCCCACCATGGGCCGAGCATTCCCAACATCGCGGTGACCCTGGATAGCGACACCATCTTTTTCGTCGAGGGAAGGCCCACCGGCGAAGAGCGCGCCGCAGCCCAAAGCGCCAGGGACGAGCTCGTCGCTGCCGGCATCCACGAGACCGGCACCGAGGCCGAGACGGTGCCGCCCGAGGAGACCGACGTGCGCCGTGTCGTGGCCCTCGATGCACTCACTGGTCATGAGAAGTGGCGCAAACTGCTCGACCTCACCGGGTGCGGCGGTGACAGGATGGGAGCGGCCTACGCCGGCGGGGTACTGCTCTTCTTCGGGCATTTCAGCAACCACGACACGTCGCTTTTCCTGGGTCATGCCCTGCGATGGCGCCGTGTGACCGCGCTCGACGCCGCCAGCGGGGAGGTGCTCTGGTCGCGCCCGCTCAACTACCTGCGCCGCCCCCTGGTGGTCGGTGACACGTTGATCATCGAGCCGCGCACCTGCGATCTGCGCACCGGAGAGGTGAAAATGCGCCGCCACCCGATCAGCGGCCAACCGGTGCCCTTCGAATTCCTGCGCCCCGGCCACTGCTGCGGCGTCACCTCGGCAGCGGCCAATACGATCTTCTACCGCTCCTACTGGGCGGCGATCTACGAGCTCGCCGGCGACAGGGGCCTGAGCCTCTTCGGAGCGATCCGGCCGGGTTGCTGGCTCAACATGATCGCGGCGAACGGACTGATGCTCATGCCCGAGGCGAGCTCGGGGTGCACCTGCTCCTTCCCGGTGCGCTGCTCACTGGCTCTGGCTCACCGGCCGCGCAAGGAGCTCGACAACTGGACCGTGTTCATCGCGCACGGGGCGTCGATACCGCTGCGGCACCTTTCCGTCAATTTCGGGGCGCATGGCGATGTCCGCAATCGCGAGGATCCAGATAGCCACCTGTGGCTGGCCTGGCCGCGGCCGAAGGTCGTGTCCAACATCGGATATGGCAACTACGCCATGCCCGTCACGCTCGACGTGGAGCTGCTGCCGGGGGGGGGCTTTTTCCAGGATAGCTGGCGTGGAGTCCGTAAAGTTGTTGCAGACAGCAACGACAAATTCTGGCTCTTCACCTCGGGATGCCGGGGCATCAAGAGCCTGGAGGTTCCGCTGACCGAAGGCCTGCCGGCCCATCGCGTGCCGGGAACCTACACGGTGCGCCTCGGATTCAGATCCGAACCCGAAGATCGGCCGGGAAGCCGCGTTTTTGATGTAGCGATCCAGGAGGAGGTGGTGATCGAGGGGCTCGACGTGGCTCGCGAAGCGGGGGGAGGAGATCGTGCGCTGGTCAAGGAGTTGAGCGGAGTCGCTGCCGGGGAGCGCCTGACGATCGGTTTTTTCACCGGCGGAGAGGCAGTTTCTGACAGCGGATCCGGCGCCGCTCCCGGCGTCGTCGTCGATCGATCGAACTGGCCGGTGCTCTGTTTCGTCCAGGTCCTGCGTGAGGACCTGGAGCACCTCCCGGGCCAGGTCTTCGGGCAGCCGCTGAGAGGCCCTTTCAGCGCCGAGGATATTCTCGTCGAGGCCAGCCGGGTTCTCGAGCTGCACGGCGAAAAGTACCAGCAAAGCGCCCTCGAGCGTTTCCACCTGGTCTTCGAGAGCGATGCCGAGCCGGTGCTGAAGCTGCGGGCTTTGCAGGGGATGGCGTCAATCAAGAGCGCTCTCTCGCTGCCCGTTTTCGAGCGCTGCTGGGAGAGCCACTATTCGATCATGAACGACTATTCACCGATCGATCCAGCGGTGTTGAGCGCATCGGTAGGCGCTTTCTTCGAGGTCGCGAGTGCTCTTGGTGGTGCGGACAAACGCCGCGCCGATAGGCTGCTCGAAGTCCTCCGGCCGCTGCTCGCCGGCCTCGACGATGTCGAGCTGCGACGCGAGGCTCTGGAACGGCTGGGCTACATCGTCAGGTGGCGTCTGCTCGGCCCGGTCCCCTGGGGCGCGGGCTGCGCCTCGGTGCGAGATGTCTATCTCCAGGGAGTTGCCGTGGAGCCCGGTCAGCCGGTCGAGGTGGCTGGGGAGACGCTCCACTGGCAGGACTTCGAGAGCGCCAGGATCAAGATCGATCTTCAGGCGGTTCTGGGAGTTCACGATCGGGTCTCGGCTTACCTTGCCGCCGAGGTCGATCTCGAGGAACCTTGCCGGCTGGCGATCAAGGTGGGCAGCGACGACGGGTTCAAATGCTGGTTCAACGGCGCGGAGGCCGGTGGCTTCGACGGACCGCGCGGTTTTAGCGCCGATCAGACGGTCTTGCATGTCGACGGCAAAAAAGGGCGCAACATCTTGCTCCTCCAGGTCATCGAGCAGGGCGGCTCCTGGGCCTTCAGCGCGCGCGTCGTGAAAGACTCCTGAAAACGTCGCAACACCCTACGCCTATATTGGGGTTGCCTGAACCGCACGCGATCGGGAAACTGCTCTGCGATAGTGACCTGAATCCAGCGCTGTGCGCGATCGCCGTGTTCCTCTGGATCGGGTGCTATTTCAAGACGATGTCGCAACTTGACAGGAGAGTCAGATGGCCAACACGGTTCGTGTCGCGGTGATTCAGGCCAGCCCGATCTTCCTCGATCTCGAAGGCAGCTTGGAAAAGGCCGAGTCTCTGGTGCGCCTGGCCGCCACGGAGGGCGCCAAGGTCGTGGCATTCGGCGAAACCTGGTTGCCGGGTTACCCGGCCTGGATCGACGAGGCACCGGGAGCGGCCTTCTGGAACCATGCTCCCGCCAAGAAAGCCTTCGCGCGGCTGCACGCCAACTCCCTCGTCGTGGGTGGTCCGGAGTCGGGCCGTCTGGCCGAGCTGGCACGCTCGAGCGGGGTTGTGCTCTGTATGGGGATCAACGAGCGTATCGAGCACGGCCCGGGTCACGGGACGATCTACAACAGCTTTCTGATCTACGACGCCGACGGGAGCCTGGCCAACCACCACCGTAAGCTGGTTCCCACCTACACGGAGCGGCTGATCTGGGGGACGGGCGACGGGAAGGGGCTGCGATCGGTGAATACTGCCTGCGGCCGTGTGGGCGGCCTGATCTGCTGGGAGCACTGGATGCCGCTGGCGCGGCAGGCGATGCACGACACCGCCGAGAAGATCCACGTGGCCCTCTGGCCCACGGTGCACGAGGTGCACCAGTTAGCCAGCCGCCACTACGCCTTTGAAGGGCGCTGCTTCGTGCTGGCCGCCGGCTCGCTCACGGCGGCCGGCGATCTGCCGCCAGGGCTCGAGGCGCGCGCGGACGCAGCCGCGGGTGGTGCTGACCGGCTGTTGCTGCGTGGGGGCGCCGCAGTGATCGCACCCGACGGGCGGTTCCTGGCGGGTCCGGTCTTCGACGACGAGACCACGCTCTACTCCGATCTCGACCTCGAGGAGATCCCGCGCGAGATGCAGACCCTCGATACCACAGGACACTACTTCCGCCCCGACGTGTTCCAGCTCAGCGTGGATCGCTCGCGGCCCACGGAGACCTGATTGAGAACCAAAGAGGTGATCCATGTTCGACAAAATCCAACCGTCGTCGGCTTCGCACCTGAAGCCTGAGACCTACGCGAGGCTGAAGACGCAGCTCGAGGCGCTCATCGGCGAAGAGTGCGACTTCATCGCCAACGCCGCCAATATGGCGGCGCTCATCTTTCACTCTCTGTACGATCTGAACTGGGCCGGGTTTTACCTGCTGAAAGGCGATGAGCTCGTGCTCGGGCCGTTCCAGGGCAAGCCGGCCTGCATCCGCATCGCCCTCGGCAAGGGGGTCTGCGGGCATGCCGCCGGCGAGCGTGTTACTGTGGTGGTACCCGACGTGCACGCCTTCCCGGGGCACATTGCCTGCGACGCGGCTTCGCGCTCCGAGGTGGTGGTGCCGATCCTGGACGGAGAGCGACTCGTAGGTGTGCTCGACCTGGACAGCCCTACAGTGGGGCGCTTCGATGAGTACGACCGCGCCGGGCTGGAAGAGCTGGTGCGCATCTTCGTGGAGCGCAGCGATCTGCCGACGACCTGATAACGTATCATCGAGAGGAGAAGACTCGTCTCTCAACCAGAGAAGATCATGAGGAAATCTTGATTGTGAGTTCCTGGAAAAACAGGCGGTCGCGCCGGGAAGGCTGCTAAACCTTTGGTCGTTGACCACCTTCCATTCACCCCTTCCGCGGTGTTGGTTGTCGCAGTTGAAGCGCTCTGGTAAGCTGCTTCCGAGCCTGATAGCGCTTGCACCGAACCCGGAGCCGACATGATGAACATCCAATCCGTCCCGTCTCTGCGCTGTGCTCGGCCTGGCCGCCGGGGGGGCCCCACGATCGGTCTCGGATTGCTGATCTGTTCATCGGTGATGGCGCTCAGTCAAATGGTCACAACGCCGTCGGCGCAGGCCGCCGACTGGCCCACCTATCAACACGACGGCCGGCGTAGCGCCGTCACCGGCGAGACGCTGTCGCTCCCCCTGCGGCAGGATTGGATCTTTGCCTCCAGGCACGCGCCGCGTCCCGCCTGGCCTCCGCCGGCCAAAGCCGATTTTTGGCATCACAAGCGCGAGCTCAATCCGCGGGTGATCTTCGACCGTGCCTATCACGTGGCCGTGGCCGACGGGCGGATCTTCTTCGGTTCTTCGGCGGACGACAAGGTCTACGCCCTCGATGCCGCCACCGGCCGGGAACTCTGGACTTTTTTTACCGGCGGTCCGGTACGCCTGGCGCCGACCGTGGCGCACGGCAAGGTCTACGTTGGCTCCGACGATGGCGCCGTCTACTGTCTCGATGCCGCCGATGGCGCGTTGGTCTGGCGCGGCCAGCCGGTCGCACCGCAGCGCTGCGTTCTGGGGCACGGCCGCATGATCTCTACCATGCCGATCAGGACCGGCGTCGTGGTGGACGGCGGCGTGGCCTACTGCTGTGCCGGGATTTTTCCGGGCGAGGGGGTGGTCGCGCTGGCCTTCGATGCGAATAACGGACGCACGCTCTGGGAGCGCCCCCTCGAGATCTCCCCGCAAGGGTATATGCTCGTCTCGGCGGAGCGGCTTTACGTTCCCACTGGGCGCACCGCGCCGGTGGTGCTCGACCGCGGCGACGGCAAACCGCTCGGTTCGCTGCGGGGCTCGGTGGGAGCCTACGCGCTGGTCACCGCTGATGACCTGGTCGTGCACGGACCGGGCGACTCGGGTGAGATCGCGCTCTTCAGGGCGGCGGGCCGCGATCATCTGGCCACCTTTCCCGGGCTGCACATGATCATCCACGGCGACATGTCCTATCTGCATTCGAAGACGCAGCTCACGGCTCTCGACCGGCGGCGCTATGTGGCGTTGATCGACGAGCGTCGTGAGCTGGCCGCGCAGGCCAAGGATCTGGAAAAGCGGCTCGAGGGCGCCGTCGCCATAAAGACCGCGGGAGGGCGGCGGGAGGTCGAGTCGCTGCGCGCTGAGCTGGAGCGCGTGCGCGGTGCGCTGGCCGAGCGTTCATTGGCCTTGGGAACGTGTTATCGCTGGGAGCAGCCCTGCCTCTTCCCTAACGCCCTGATCCTGGCTGGCGGGACGCTGTTGGCCGGTGGTGACGAGGGGCTGGCCGCCTTCAGCATACAGGACGGGGCGCTGCTCTGGCAAACCAGGCTGCCGGGCAGGGTTTACGGGCTGGCGGTGGCCGAGGGGCGACTCTTCGTCAGCACCGACCGGGGTACCATCCATTGCTTCCGTTCTGAGGGATCCGCCGGCGGCGATGCGGGGGATGGACGATGAACGGAACGAAGACAAGGACTGCGAAGATCGGGACACAGACCTCGAGGATGGCCCGCTGGGTCTGGAGCGCCGTGAGGGTATCTGCCGCGTTACTGTCGACTTTCAAAGATGTTATGAGGAGTGGCTTTGCCTCTCGAGTTACAATTGCGTTCGGACTGGTGCTGTTCGGCCTCGTCCTCGATGCCCCGCTCTGGAGCGGCGACGAAGGGCTCGTGGCGCACTGGCTTTTCGACGGCGTGCATGCGGCAGGCGCAGGCGCAGGCGCAAAGCAGACGGACCAACGAGCGAAGCCGGTTTTCCTCGACCAGGCCCGTGCGCACCATGCTGATGCACTAGGTGCCATCGTTTTTCAGGCCGATCCTCCGGCGCTGCGTCTCGACGGCCGCAGCACGAGCCTTCTGGTTTCTCAGGGTTCGTGGCCCGTCGACCTGCCGCGCATGCGACTCACCGCCGAGGCCTGGATCGCCGTGGACGAGCCGATCGAGTGGGGCGGCATCATCGGATTCATCCAGGACAATGGCGGGTTCGAGAAGGGCTGGATCCTGGGAACCCGCAACGACCACTTCACCTTCGCTCTTTCCACGGAGGGCGCCAACGATGGGGATGGACTGCTCACCTACTTATCCGCCAAGACCCCTTTCGAACCGGGCTGCTGGTATCACGTGGCCGGCACCTACGACGGCAAACAGCAGCGGCTCTATGTAAACGGTAAGCTGGAAAACAGCTCAACGGCGCAGTCGGGCGCCATCAGCTTTCCGGAGGAGTCCTTTTTCGAGATCGGCGCCTATCACGACGCCAACGAGTGCTACCGCCTCGAGGGGGCGCTTCACGAGGTGCGCCTCTACAACCGGGCGCTCCGCCCGGCCGAGGTCCGAGCCCACTACGAGCGCAAAAGCTCGCTGCTTCCCGGACCACTGGCCCTCGATCAAGCGCCGCGTATTACCTGGGTGGCGGCGGATGCCGTGGAGCTCTGCTGGTCCACGGCCGAGAAGGGAACGGTCGAGGTGCGCTACGGCGACGGAGATGCGCCCGGCTGGCCCCACCGCGTCGCCGGCGCTAAAAGAGGCAAAGAACATCGCGTTCTGTTTGCGGCTCTGGAGCCTGAGCGCACGTATCGTTATCGCATCTACTGGACGGGAGCCGACGGTAGTTACCGTATCAGTTCGATCTACAGCTTCGATACGCCGGTGATCGAGGATCCCGGGTACTTTCCCGATCTGCCCTCGCCCTTCCCGGTTGACGAGCTGACCGAAGGCTACGAGCGCGCCGCCCGGTGGATCGCCGATCAGCTCGAGACCTCCCGGGGATACTGCCTCGTCCTGGGGAGCGCAAAGGGGCGGCTGGCCTACGAGCTCGCCCGGCGCACCGAGATGCACGTCATCGGCGTGGAACCGGAAGAGGCGGCAGTGTCCGCGGCGCGGTGCGCCCTCGATGAAGCCGGGCTCTACGGCCGACGAATAACGATCCAGCGTGGCGCGCTCGACGGCGGCTTGCCCTATCCGGACGGCTTTGCCAATCTGATCGTCTCCGATCGGGTGCTGATTTCCGGCGAAGTCCCGTTCCCTCAGGCCGAGGTGCGGCGCCTGCTACGGCCCTGCGGTGGGATCGCCTTTTTTGGGCAGCCTCCTGACTGGGCCGGGGAACGGTCAATCTCGGCAGCGAGCCTTCGGGACTGGGCGCAACCGTTCGAAGTCGACGCCGCAGCGCAAGGCTTCGACGTCGAGATCACTACCGACAAAGGACGCTGGCTGTGCATCGAGCGCGAAGCCCTGCCGGGAGCCGGCGAGTGGACCCACACATACGCCGATCCGGCCAACACGGCGTGCAGCCGAGATGAAAACGTGCACGGTCCTTTGCGGCTCCAGTGGTTCGGCCGCCCGGGACCGCGGTTGATGATCGATCGCCATCACCGCAATGTGCCGCCGCTTTACAAGCACGGCCGCCTGTTCGTGCCTGGCGATGAGCGGATCATGGCCCTCGACGCCTACAACGGCGCCTGGCTCTGGGAGGTGAGACTTCCAGGATCGCGGCGCCTGGGGGTGTTTCTCGACGTGAGCAACCTGGTCGTCGACGACGAGCACCTCTTTGTGGCCCACGGGGAGCGCTGCAGCACGTTCGCGGCCGCCACCGGCACACCAGCGGGGGAAATCGTCATACCCCAGTTGATCCGCGACACGCAGAGCCACTGGGGGTACGTGGCGCGCGTAGGTGATCTGCTCTACGGCACCGGACGTTTCCCCGAGGCGGTCTACCAGGAGACCAGCTATGCCGCCGATGCAGCTCTCTGGTACGACAACATGGCGATTGTCACCAGCCGTTATCTCTTCGCTCTCAATGCCGCTGGCCGCAAGGTACGCTGGACCTACCGCGACGGTGTGATCATCAATCCCACCATCACCATCGGCGGCGGGCGGATTTACTTCATCGAATCGCACAGCCCCAAGGCGCTGGCGGACACGACCGGCCGCATGCCGGGGGGGACCTTTCTGGAAGGTGGCAAAAACCTGCTGGTGGCTCTCGAGGTCGGCAGTGGGCGCGTGGTCTACAAAAAAGAGGTCGATCTCAACTCCTGCCGCATGATCACCTACCTCAACTATGCCAGGGAGATCCTGCTGCTAAGCGGTTGCGAATACGTGGAGCGCAAGCTCTGGTACTCATTCTTCGCCTTCGACTCTGCTTCGGGGCGCGTGATCTGGCGGCAGGCGCACAATTCGGGATTCGGGCCGGGCGGCGGACATGGCGAGCAGAACCGCCATCCCACGATCGTAAAGGACACGATCTACACCTATCCCTACGCCTATACACTCACGACGGGGAAGCGCATCGAGGGCTACCGGTTCGATCGCTCGGGGCACGGTTGCGGCGGGGTATCCGGCTCGGCTCGAGCCCTTTTTTGGCGCGGCGGCAATCCGGCGATGCGCGATCTCACGGAGGGCTGGCCGATCCGCAAGGTGAACAGCGTCACCCGGCCGGGCTGCTGGATCAACATGATCCCGGCCGGCGGACTGCTGCTGATCCCCGAGGCCAGCTCGGGCTGCACCTGTGCCTTCCCGCTACAGACATCTTTGGCTTACCGTCCGGCGAGCAACGACCTGGATCGTTGAACGAACGGGATTTCAAAGGCGACAGGATTTCAGCAGGTCGTCGAGCCTCAATCTATATATGTAAAATTTTGCTGTTCGATGTGCTTTTTGTCGATTACTACGGATAGATCAATTGCCTCAATTCAATCGAGGGCGATAACTACGCTTTTGACTCGAAGGCTTCTTGGCGAGAGGAAATATAGATTCGAATGTTAGTTGCCGGGGAAACTAGTCCTCGCTCCAGGCAGGCTGCTGAGCATACCTCCCGCGGTTTTGGCGGCTTTTTCCATCAGATAAGTGATGATCTCGCGTTCGATCTCCTGCGTGTCCTTTCCACTCGTGACCTTCGATCGGATCGTCGAGATCGACCTGGTTCGGTCCTTTTGCGTCACCACAATAACACACGATCCCTCGCAAAGCGAGATCTTCGATTCGGGCGGTAAGAGATCGTCGCTCACTTCCTCGACCGAGAAGATGAAAGACACGCTCAAATCGGCAGCCTCTTCGTCGGCGAGCATGAAATTCTCTCTTTCGAAATGTTTGCCTAGATCGGGCTCGACGAAGGAATGGTCAGAAAATGACACTCCCCGGACTCCTACAGAGATAAACAGCTTTCTTCCGTTTCCGTACAAGACCGACTGTTCGCCGAGCGGCGCGTGGCAATCTTCGCACTCGGCGAGAGGCCGCGCGTTGGTGAACTCCCGGTTGATCTTCAGGTGGCAGCCATTGCACCCCTCGTGAGCTGCGTCTCAGAGAAAAGGCAGGTCGCTGATCTTAGTGTCGTCGTGGGAGATGTGGCATCGCCCGCACGCTCTGGGGGGCTGATGGCGGATTCCCAGATATTCGTGATGGCAGAAACCGCACGTGATGCGATTGCCGCTTTCTCCGATCAGGTTCTGATGCAAGCGATGATTGAATACGAGCGGGCCGGCTTGATCGCTCTTTTCGCCGAGGAGGATCGCAGCGAGTGCGTCCTGATTTTTTGGGCAGCTCTTCGTGTTCTTTGCCGAAGGTGGGATTCGAGCACAGGCGGCGACCAGGAGTAGCATGCTCACGAACAACAGAAGAGTAGCGTTCTTCATTGATAAATCCAGAGATTATAAACTCATCATACTGGCAGCGATATTTTTAGTGAACGCAAAAATCCCACTTTCTCTCGATGTATATACCACAACGAGTGAGGTTAAAATGTGAATGCTCTGGATTCCTTTGCATTTATTTACATTAATTTACATTTTTGATGGAGGCGATAGAGGGAATTTATCTCTAAACAACGTTACTTACATCGAAGGGAATTGTACAAATTGCACAGCTCCCGCATGAAACCTCCACAGATAAGAGACGGAATTGAGAGCAGGGATAGAGATCTAAACCGTGATGGTCATGCGGGGGCTGCTTTCTACATGCGCTGAGCGAGAGTTGTTTTGCGAAAGAGCCTAGAATGCTTACGTATCTAGATGTCCGGGATTTTTCTCCTCACCGATCCCGTCTCAAAAGAGAGTCATCCATCCAGAGATGTCTCGGGGAGGAGATGGCTGTCTAGGTGCGAGTCGCAGTGGGACAACCCCGGGTGGGGTTGTCCCACTGTTCGTGGATCAAAACAAGAGCGCCGGATCGAATCGGCCGACATGTCGCCGATCCGATCGCGTCAAAGCCTCACTCACTTCTTACGGCACCACATCAACGGCCACGGCGTTGGAAGCGTAGTCCCAGGGGGTGCTCAGCGCGAAGGCGAAGTGCATCACTGTACCGACCGGGAGGGCACCGGGAAGCGGTCCCATGGTGTCGAGCGTCGCGGCCGAACCGCCGTTGGCATCCAACGTTCCCAAGAAACCCGAGAACTGCGGATAGAGGATATGTCCGAGGATGAAGTTGGTGAACCAGTCCCTGTTGATGGGAATCGTCGCCAGGCCGCCGGGCAGCAGCGTACCCGGGGTGGTGCCGTTAACCGACCCGACCAGATAGTAGGGCCTGCCAGCGTTGGCCGCCCCGGCGTCGAGCGTAAAGTTGATGACCCCTCCGCCGACCGAGAGCTGGTTTGTGTCGGCGACCAGAGGATCACTGCTCCCAGGGGCGACGAGCTCGATGAAACGCGAAGAGCCGGCGTATTCCTGCTCGACGATCGCGCCGGTCCCTGGCGTGATCTCGAAAACGCCGCTGCCGTTGGTCGTCAGAATGTTGCCGTTGCCCAGACGGAACACGCCGCGGCCGGAGGACGAAAGCTGCGTCGTCTCCACGATCGTTCCGTTGATTTCAAAGTCCTGGATGACGGCGGCGGTGAAGGCGCAGACCAGGTAGTCACCGGGTGTGACCGAATCGAACTGCACCTGCTCGGCGAAGTCGATGCCGAACAGAGTCGACGACAGGGTACCGCCGGCATCGTAGTACCGCATGGTATCGCTAGCGATGTCACACAAAAGCGACGTTCCGTCGCTGAGAAAGAGGATGTCGAAGGGATCGCTCCCGTCGTTGATGAAATCCGTCAGGCGGCTGTGAGGCGCGTCGAACTCGGCCACGTAGTCATCACCACTCGTGACGAAGAGGTGCCCGCCGAAGAAGTCGATGCCCCGGATGTTGTTGAGGCCGTCTGTGCTGTCGGCGTAGGTGTAGAGAAAGTTCCCTGTGACATCGAAAACGAAGACCGAGTCGGCCACCTGGTCGGAGACGTAGATGTCGCCGTCCGGCGCCAGCACGGCGTTGACCGGTGTGCTGAACATGCCGGTCCCGTCGATCAGGTCGCCGAGGTAGGTTCCGTCAACGGGATCGAACATTCCCACGGTATCGCTGATCGAGTCGGGGATCAGCAGGAAGCCCGTCGCTTGCAGTCTCCGGTTCAGGGTCTCACTGTCCACCTGGAAATGAGCCTGCGTTGCCGCCGGCAGGTCTATACCGGTCTCTTCCATCGGCTCCGGTGCCTGGCCGGCGCTGAAGGGGGCCGTCACAGCGACCAGGAAGAGGACCGCCGAAAGGGTGATCATCATCCGCATCGCAATACTCCTTTCAACTTTGATGAAGTAGAAAATGGACTGAGTTAAGGTGTTGTTTACAATGTTCTAATGATACATCAAAGTGCATGAATGAAATTAAAAAAACTGAGAGAAGTTGAATAGCCCGCCTTGAATTATGATGAGTACGTATCCACGAGGTTTCCCGGCGCACACCTTGCAAATCGCCATTGCGAGCAACGAAAGAGAGCCGCTCCCGCGAGGGAGCAGCTCTCTTTCGTCGTGCCGCGTGCAGCATGATTTTCAGCTCGATCAGGGGGTGATTTCGACTTCGGCCGCGTTCGACTGGAAGTCGTAGGGATTCTCCGTGGTGTAGGCGAAGTGCAGGATCTTACCGGCGGCCAGGGGCACCGAACCCGCCGTGAGTGTCGCCGCCGCGCGACCGCTGGCGTCGAGCATGCCGCGGAAGCTCTTTAACATGAGGCTGTTATAGTTATTGGTGATGAAGGTGAACACCATGTCCCAGTTGAGCGGTAGGTTCCCGCCGCCTGGCAGGTTGACTCCCGGAGAGGTGCCTGAGGCGCTCCCCAGCAGGAAGTACCGGCGCCCGGCGAAGGTTGTCCCGGCGTCGACGGCGAAGTCGATCGTGCCGCCGGCCGCGGCGGAGAGCTGGTTTTCGCTCGGCGCGAGCGGGCCGGGCACGTTGCTGTAGAGATGGACGTATTTGGCGTAGTTCCCCAGCAGCAGATCCTTCAGACCGTCTCCGTCCCAGTCGACAACACAGGGGGCCGCGTGACCGATCGAGAGCGTGATGGGGTTTCCGTTGGCCATGATGTACTCCCAGTTCTGGAACTCGGGAGTGTCCGCGAGAGCGGGTCTTGAGAGGACCAGGCACACCAGAAGAGCCGATGCGATCAGCGAGTATTTCATGAAACAGTGCTCCGCAACTACAACCAGGGTCGTGTCTTCGAAAAGGTGCTCTAAAGTGGCAACTATCCAGTTGGCTATCAACGGGCGACTCGTTGAGGGTTCTCGAGCGGATCAGCTATGTAACCCTCTATTCTGCATGAAGATGGATATATAATCAAGAACATATGTGTCGTGCCTGGTTTCAAATCGGAAGTGTGCAAATCGAGATTGCCGAACAACTAGACGTCAATTGTTCTCAATTCGCTCCCCAAATGTACGATAATCAATGTAGAGGGGCGTATTCAGAGAAGCCCTCATCGCTCGTACACCGGCGCTCGCCAGCAGATCGCGGGACCGTCGCGAGCAGTACGAAAGGCAACGGCGTTTACTATAATGAGAGCATACTAAATGGACAGCAACCGAGTTGCGAAGTCAGCTTCCTGCAGAGGAGGTGAAGCCGGTTTCAGCTTGATGGTGGTCCTCGTGCTGCTGCTTTTTCTGGGAGTCGTGGGAGGTTCGATCTGCTCGCTGCTGTCCGAATCTCACAGGAGCGGTCTCAGCCGCCTCAACTCGGCCCGCACCTACTACGTTGCCGATGCCGGGCTGCAGTGGGCGCTCCGTAACCGGCAGGAACCCTACTACTCGATTTCCTTCGGTGGAGGCAGCTTTTCGATCGACAAATATTACTGGCGCTTTACGGTGACTGCCAACGTGGCGGAGGCCCAGCGCAAGGTTCGGGGATACCGCACGCTCGAGTATTTTCCAGGTACGCGTGACGATTCTAAGCCAGAAGATCTCTGGTTCTGGGTCCAGAACCAGACCGGTTACTGGGTGGACGTCAACTACCTCGAGATCGAGTGGTCCGGGCCGGAAGCCTACTATTCGAAACTCAGAATGACCGAAGAGGGTAAAACGAGCCTGAAAAAAGTTTGGGACGCAGGCTGGTGGGGAGGGGCCGGCGCGGGATCGGGTGAAAACACCAATATCTACCCCGGGCGGTTGATCGCTCCCTGGGAGACGATCGAGATCGTCTTCGAAGAGTTCGAGGAAGGGCGCTGGGGCGGCTCGGATGTGGATATGCGCGATATCCCGGTCAAGCTGACCTTTTATGACGATTCCTACGCCTATCAGTTTACCGTCGTGGAGGGCGATTGATTTCGCGACCGCCGTTAATCGCTCAAGATTATTTCCCAAAGATCCGATAAAAAACCAAGTGCGTGGCTCTCGAAAAGGTTCTCGTTCTTCGTGCACCGGCTGTTCTGATCGCGCCGCGGGGCCGTCGCGAGCCGCAGGCCAGGCAAAGGCGCTGGCGTCAGTGAACGTACTTGCCATTCGAGAACACCAGAATGCTAAAAGGAACTGTCATATCCATGAGGCAAGGGGCGTGTGGATTCACGATCATCGAGCTTACGATTGTCATCGTCATTCTCGGCATCATGAGCGCGTCGGCGCTGACCGTTTTTACTGGCAGCACGGAATATCGCCTGGACGCGACAGCCAGGAAGATTGCGTCCGATCTGCGCTACGGCCAGCAGCTCGCCATGGACAATCACGGTAGCTACCGGATTTCCTTCGACGTAGCCTCTGACGAGTATGTGCTCTACGATCGGGATTCTACCTCCGATCCAGCTAAGGATCCCTTTACCGGCACCGACTTTGTGGTGGAGCTGAACACGGAGATCTTCAGCGGGGTGACGCTGGCAAAAGTAGATTTCGGAGGATCGGCTTACGTCGAGTTCGACAAGGAGGGCACACCCTCTGCCGGGGGCACGATCTATATCGCTTCAGGGGGACTCAAGAAGAAGATCGAAGTACTGTCGCAGACCGGCCTGGTCCGGGTCTCGGCAGTGGAAAAGCTCTAGAGGAGTGCGAGGCCGAAATGCACCGCAGCCGAATGAAAACGTGTTCGGGATTCACCCTCATCGAGCTCATCGCCGCGATGGTGATCATGGGGATCTTCGGATCGTTCTTCGCACACTCTTTCCAGATCGCCGGAGAGTCCTACCATGGGGTTATTGTGCGCCAGGAGCTCCTACGTGACGGGAGGATCGCTCTGGAGCGCATGACCCGCGAGATCCGCGTAGTGGCGACCGCAACCGGTGTCGACGCTGTGACACTGTCCTCCTCCGAGTTTTCATTCAGGGACCGGTATGGGAACACCTACACCTACAGCCATGTCGGTGATTCGGTGCTGCGCAATGGAGTTGCTCTGGTGGACTCGGTGGCGACCTTTGCCTTCGGGTACTATCGCAAAAACGGATCGACGACGACCAACGGCAACGATCTCCATCTCGTGGTGGTGACCTTCACCCTCTCCCGGGGCGGTGAATCGATCCCCTTTCGCGCCACCATCACCCCCCCGGCGTTTGCTCCCTCGAATACGTGTTGGACGGAGAAATGATGCCGTCAACGGGACAGAACGCAATATACCGAAACACTGAAGCCGGCTTCAGTTTGATGGTGGTCCTCGTTCTGTTGCTTTTTCTGAGTGTCGTGGGAGGCTCGGTCTGCTCATTGCTCTCCGATTTTTACGACAGCGGATTGAGCCGCCTCGACTCGGCCCGCCCCTACTATCTCGCCGATGCCGGGCTGCAGTGGGCGCTCCGCAACCGACAAGAGCCTTATTATGACGTCTCCTTCGGCGCAGGCAGCTTCTCGATCGACAAGTACATGTGGCGCTTCACGGTCACAGCCGGAGCCTCCGGTGCAGAGCGCAGGGTGCGGGGATACCGTACTATAGAGTTTTTTCCCGGCACACGCGCCGACGCCTCACCCGAAGATGTCTGGTTCTGGGTCCAGAACCAGACCGGGTACTGGATCGACTTCAACTACATCACACTGGAGTGGTCCGGGGCCACGGCCTACTACGCGAAGATCCTCATGACCGAGGAAGGCGACGAAGACCTGGACACATACTGGGATTACGGCTGGTCGGGTGGCTGGCGAGCGGGATCGGGGGACAAGATCTCGCTCAACCGCAGGCGATGGCTTGCGCCCTTCGAGACGATCGAGATCAAGATCGAGGACTTCGAGGCGGGGCGATACGGTGGCTCGGATGTCGACATGCGCGATATCCCGGTCAAGCTCACCTTTCATGATTACTCTTACGCTTACCAGCCGACAGTCGTGGGGGTTGATTGAATATGTAGGAAACACTTTAGCGGAGTGAAGTGGAAAGAGCGCGTAGGGCGTATGAGAGCCGATGAAGCCGATAGTCGGCCACTCCGTGGCTGCCTACAGCTTATCGGCTGACCCATTGCAGTTTTGTCGCGATTCAATGGTGTTGACTTTCACATGGCTAAACAGTTACGAATGCAGAGTACGAGCGGATTCACACTCATCGGTTTGATCACGGTCATCACGATCAGTGCCATCGCCCTGCCGCCGATGATGATCGGTTTCAATGCCTGGCTCGACTCGGCACACCAGGCCGAGCGCATGGAGAGCGCGGTGCAACTGGCGGTAGACATGATGGACGAAATCCTCGCCAAGGATTTCTGTGATCCCGCGTACGGCTACGGGTCTTTCGGGACCGGGTGGGACGAAGACGAGAGGATCGAATACGACGATGTCGATGACTATCATGGCTGGTCCGCTTCTCCACCCGAGGATTTCAACGGCGCGGTCCTCAACGCGTACCAGGGTTTCACCCGCTCGGTAGCGGTTGAAAATGTCACCGGAACGTTACCCAACATCGGGCAGAGTGCGTCTCCCGGCACGACGGCTTACAAGCGGATCACAGTTAGGATCGACTGGGGTGGGGCGTTCATCACCATCGAGGCTCTGAAGGTCTACTTCGACGATCAGTACTACTATTATCTGCCTGGTAGCTAGAGATCTCCGACGAGGGTCGTAAAGGCGTTCCCCAAACAGACCCAAAACAGAACGGAGGCGGCGATCCCGCCACGCAAGATCGCCGCTGATTGGGTTCGAGTTGATCTACTGGACCCTCAGCTTGAATGACGTGATCTCGTCATTCATGTACTGGCCGGCTAGGTCCATTTTCTCACCGCTCTTGACGTAGATCTCCGTACCTCCAAAATCCTTGTCTTCATAGAAAAACCAGGTCTGATCCTCTTCGCTGCTGACTTTGATATACGATATCCTGTCGTTCCAATGGTTATCGAAGTTGTCGCACTGGATGACCCGTCCTTCGCTGTAGCCGGTTCCGTATCTCCAGAAAGCGAGGGGCAGCAGCTCTCCACCGTAGTTGCTGTCCTCGTACATGTAGAAGTAGCCGGTATTGTATGTGTCCTGACAACGGAGTGTTAGAGATGACGTCTTGTCATTGTAGTCATTGCCGACGTATGATGCGTCTCCATCGCCGTTTGTGAGAAAATCTGAGCAGTTTTCATCGCCGTACAGCCGCCATTTGGCGCCGGATTGGATGGAAGAGAGCATGTTGTTCCAGGGGACATGCCTGTCGGGATCGCCCATCTTGATGAATCGAAAATAGTATTCGCCACTGTCCTCGTTGCGGATGGCTTCGATACAGAGCAGTTCTCCTGCTCCCGATCCGTTATATGAATCCTCATAGAGAGTGACGCGATACTTTTTGATGTTGGTTGAGCCCTGCAGCACTAGAGAGCCTCCGATATTCGGCTCATAGGAGATGCTTGCTTCGCTGCTCGCGCGGGGATCCGCTCGCGTGTCATCGGTCGCGATCAGATCCATCGGTTGTGTGTCTCGGTTTTGCATCATCAGGAGCTGGCACGGCACACGATCTGCAGTCTGCAGCTCGGAGAGCAAAACTCGTTGACAGAAGGGATCCAAGATTTTTTCGAACCCAGGCAGAGGGGACAGCTTGCGTGCAAGGTCGGAACAAATGAACTCCGACGAAAATGGTTCCGCTTGATCGAAAAGCGACGGGACGTGCCGATGATCGCTCTCGCTCTCTTGCGCATAAAGATAGATGGGAAGAAAGGTTATAGCGATAAAGAGCAATGTCGTCAAGGTCGGCTTACACAGATGGGATGAGATCATTTTGTTTTCCTTTCTCGAAAATCAGACAGAACGTTCTGGTTTTAGAGAAAGCAAAGCGCCTGGAAGCGAACGCCTTTTGCTCGTTTATTTGAGTGAGCCCAGAAAAGAGAAATGAGGGTGGACCGTTAGCCGATGATCCCTTCTACCTAACTCTTTCGTCACGGCCAACCGTAGCCCGACGGGCAACTTCGTTCAGGCAAAGAACCTACGGCAGTCATCGGTGATGGAAATGAAACATCCGAACACTGATGGCGAGGGAGGGCGGCGCGGTACGATCAGGCGTCAATGCGCCTGCCGATTGCTCGCCCAGTCCTGCTCGAAGGGATGGTGGAGCAATCCAGCGGTAGTAACGAGTGCCGGGTAAACCCGCCCTCCATCACTGTCGGGCTACGGATGGGACCATCGGGATGAGGGGGGGGATGCTAAGAGCAACCTCCCCCGGCCCATCCCGCAGCATGGGGCACTGCCTTGCCGCACCTATTAGCAGCAGCAGCTCCCTTCGCGGCAGTGCGGCGGCAGTGTCCTTATCTCGTGTTAGCAGCGGCAGCGTTG